>Ga0065711_1008848_pt1 | contig 15422 bp, 12 predicted proteins | sample Hoacrofraction12_FD_59098 | JGI IMG/M metagenome (GOLD analysis project Ga0065711, IMG submission 59098) | Hoatzin crop microbial communities from Cojedes, Venezuela - Epithelial fraction 12 v2 (version 2) | ecosystem: Host-associated > Birds > Digestive system > Esophagus > Crop | place... | reverse complement strand
GGTTGTTCCTCCCCAGGTGCAGGACCCTGCAATTGCCGTTATTGAACTGAATGTTGCTGTTGACTCCTATGAATTGATAGCCTTTTAAATAAGGCATTAAAAAATGAGCAACTATCATACCAAATGCTCTGCAGAATATCCACAGAGGCAGACACAGCTGAGCATAGCTGGCACAGATATTTTAGTATTTAGGTAGATTACTCACAGCTGTTGCACACAGAAAAATAAGGTACTGGCACTAATCCTCACCTACAGTAGGACCAATAATAGCAGTAGTAGATGTAGGGTTCCTTGCTGCTCTAGGCAAAAAGGTGAATGCCCATTTCTCCTGGTCATTAATTACTCTTTCAGGCAACAGTCATTAACTGTTGTAGTCCTAGGTGAGTGTTTGTACAGTACTATACCTGTCCCTAGGACATACTGCTATGACACTTTAGATGAATAAGAACAGTATCTGAAGTCACATTCAAGGGGATGAAAATTATAAGTCTGAAAGAAATTTCTCCCTCTGGTACAGTATTACACAACTAAGTGCCTTATATGTTTTTACAGCTCGCTTTCAAACATCTTCCACTGCTCATTTTTGAAAAATAACATTGCATGGAATGGAACATAAGAATTGTCACATACAATGAAACCAACATTTTTATGGTGTTTTCACTACTCCTGTCTTCTTTTAGTTCAAGTCAATATCAGGTAATCAAACTTCTCAAAAGCTAGAGAAAAAGAAGTTGTACAGGATTCAGTTAAACTAGCATGTACACTCTCGTGTATGTTTCTCCCTTGGTGTTCAGGACAGGCTATAATATTTCCCTATCCATGTCGTTAGCTGAATAAAAAAAAATGACAATGTGTTATTAGAATTATTACTTTTTCAGAGTTAAGACCACAATTATGTTTTTTTAAATTTAAAGGAAAACCAAGTAAAACTGTTCTGCAACAAGAATAACTCGTAACACTGCCTGTACAAAAACTTATCATGTGATATCTGCTACTTTGTATGCTTGGGCAGAGTTCTTCGTATGTACCACAACAATCCTACTAGAAGGAATTAAGATGATTCAGTTTTACTGGAATGAATAGGGTTTAACATTAATTGACATAGCACATAAATACAGAACTCCAGTACACAATTATCACTGAACAGGTGAATTCTGACATGTAAACCCACCCCCACTCCTTACCCCCCTACCACCTGTACCCCCCCTTCCCCAATTACACATGTGCTCCAAACAGGTACTGATAAACAAGCTGCTGCGGTCCAGATTGCAAGTCCAAGACTTTAACAAAAATGAACAGATGTGATGGCCAAAACAGAGCCACTATTGTCCCAGACTTTTGTCACAGAGTTTGCCAGTCTCCCCCCTTATACATAGTTCCTTAGAACCTATCTGGTTTGGCACCATGGCAAAAGTTCAGGAGAGAACAGGCCTTGCAGACCAGGAGCTTGACTTCCGAGCTAATTCAAGGGGTCTATGTTTGCAGTCAAATGATCTAATGGCAGAAGCTTGTAAACCCCCCGCCCCCAGCCACGTCAAACAGTCAGTCTGTTCCAGCACTGTGTCCATGCCCAGCACCTTCCCGAGTTAACAAATGTGTGCACAGTACGAGAGGTCACTAACTTCCACATATGCATACGCAGTTCTCCACCTGCCCCTTCTACCATTCCACTACTTTGATGTTCTCTTCATTGATGCCACTTTTGGAACAGCATCTCTGTCTTGTTAAAAGCCATTCCACAGTCACAACTCAAAATCCAAAAAGATCTCCACCTGGATGAACTGCATGGTCTCAGACCTTCCACTAGCCACCCATCAGGCCGATTATCTTCACCTTACTGATTCTTCGAGCCTTTGCAAATCTGCCTTCTCTTTCACTTGATCTGGTTCTTATGCAATACCATGACTTATTGATTGAAATTTTGGGCGAGAAGTAAAAACAACTGTAGAATGCTAACATCTGCACCCCTGTTCTAGAGCGGGTTTCAAAGTACAGAAGTAGTAACAGTGCCATAGCTATGTGACAAACAAATACCCATTTCAGCTGTGTCCTCTCAGAGACTGTTAGCTGAATGCTCACTGCTAGCCACCAACCAGCCAGCGTAATACGTCTGTTCTGATGTTTCCGTTGTGAAGAAGCAGCATGGTGCTCAGGAGAAGAGCTTCATATAATCCAGTACAAAACATAAGAAAGCACCACCAGCGCATATGATTCCGTCAAAGATCATATAGGGAAAAACAAAAAGGCAACTCTAGGGAGAAGACAAAGAGAAGCTGAAGTCTGGCAGGACCACAGGTCCATGTACAAGAACCAAAGATTTTGCAGCAGAGCAGCAAGGAATGAAGCTGCCAAAACCAACCTGGAAAAGTCATCTTTGTCTTCCTACGAACTCATAAGAAAAAGTAAATCTCATAACTGCATTATAAAAAAACGTCCCCACCTATTCCAAACAAACTTGTCTTCCACAATGCCATTTCAAGAAACTGCTGAGTTATGCTTATGACATTGCTGTGAAAGAGACTGAAAAGCAAAATTGCATATTTTATACAGATAAAGCCTGGCAAACATTACAATTCTGGATTACCCAAATGCATTGTCTGTGAAGAAAGTCAAACAGCAACAACAAGAGCAAAGGTTTCAGCACAGGTCTATTACATCTAAAGAAAGGTAAAGCAGGAATGAAGAACTGTATTTCTATAGGATAGTCATGACAGTTGTTTAAAAAAAATATGTAATGGGAATTAGGACATCAAAAAATGTATGAATTATGATTTCAGGTTTCCACATACACGAATAACAAAATGCAAAATTTTAAATGATATTAGCTGAATAAATTGAAAGTCATAGAATCACAAGTTGGAAAAGACCTCTAAGATCATCAAGTCCAACCATCCACCCAACACCACCATGTCTGCTAAACCATATCCTAAAGTGCCACATCCACACATTTTTTAAACACCTCCAGGGATGAAGACTCAACCACTGCCCTGGGCAGCCTGGTCCAATACCTGACCACTCTGTCAGTAAAGAAATATTTTGTAATGTCCAATCTGAACCTCCCCTGATGCAACTTGAGACCATTTCTTCTTGTCCTATCGCTAGTTACCTGGGAGAGGAGATCAACCTCCGCCTCACTACACCCTCCTGTCAGGTAGTTGTAGAGAGCCATAAGGTCCCCCCTCAGCCTCCTCTTCTCCAGACTGAACAGCCCCAGCTCCCTCACCCGCTCCTCATCAGACTTGTTCTCCAGACCCCTCACCAGCCTCACTGCCCTTCTCTGGACACGCTCCAGCCCCTCAGTGTCCTCCTTGTAGTGAGGGGCCCAGAACTGAACACAGCACTCGAGGTGCGGCCTCACCAGTGCCGAGTACAGGGGCACGATCCCCTCCTCTGCTCTTGCTGGCCACACCATTCCTGATCCAAGCCAGGATGCTGTTGGCCTTCTTGGCCACTTGGGCACACTGCTGGCTCCTGTTCAGCTGGCTGCTGACCAGCACTCCCAGGTCCTTTTCCGCCAGGCAGCTCTCCAGCCACTCCTTCCCAAGCCTGTAGTGTTGCATGGGGTTGCTGGGACCCAAGGGCAGGCACTTGGCCTTGTTGAACCTCATACAGTTGGCCTTGGCCTGTCAATCCACTCTGTCCAGATCCCTCTGCAGAACCTTCCTAACCTCGAGCAGGTCGACACTCACACCCACCTTGGTGTCATCTGCAAACTTCCTGAGGGAGCACTCGATCCCCTCATCTTGATAAAGATGTTAAACAAGACTGGCCCCAACACTGAGCTCTGGGGAACACCACTCATGACCGGTCGCCAGCTGGATTTAACTCCATTCACCACCACTCTCTGGGCTCGGGCATTCAGCCAGTTCTTTATCCAGCGAAGAGTACACCCCTCCAAACCATGGGCAGCCAGTTTCTCCAAGAGGATGCTGTGGGGAACAGTGTCAAAGGCTTTGGTAAAGTCCAGGTAGACAACATCCACGGCCTTTCCCTCATCCTCTAGGCGGGTCACCTGGTCATGGAAGGAGATCAGGTTGGTCAAGCAGGACCTGCCTTTCATGCACACATGCTGGCTGGGCCTGATCCCCTGGTTGTCCTTCACATGCCTGGTGAGCGCACTCAGAATGAACCGCTCCATAATCTTCCCCAGCACCGAGGTCAGGCTGACAGTCCTGTCGATCCCGGGATCCTCCTTCCGGCCTTTCTTGCAGATGGGTGTTACAAGTCAAACATCTTTAAATCAAAATTATGCTAGAAATGGTAATTTTTTTTAATATCATCCAGGCTAAGATCCCACTCTTGCACAAATACATATTTCCATTCATATTCTTTTTCAAGCGGAATTCCTGAAATAGATGAGACTTCAGAATCATGGTTTACTTCTTCCCTTTGAGACCTTCCGGAAATTCCTGCTACTGATGATCAGCTTTCTGTGGCTAGACAAGATGTATGGACTGCTGATGTCTACTTTTTCTTTTACAGAATAGTCTGCAAAGCAGTAATGTGTAGGAATGACTTAAATCCTTTAGCATTTTAGTGGAAACTGAGCTCCAAAGGAGACATAAAAGTCACAGCTCCTGAACTCACAGCTGCAAACAAAAATACAACACCAAGGTCCTGTCTTTACTTTGTTATTTTCTCAAGTCAATTCTTTACAAGTTCACTTGAAAGGAGTTAGACCATAGTTTCCTCAATCACCTCAATGGCTAGTAAAAGATCTTTTGGACTTATTTACTTGACTGTTGCATGCGGTGGTTATCTACATAGGGAGGCATATATGATCAAAATAATGCCAAAACATTAAATTCCTCAATTCTATCTCAAAGACTCTCTGCTTTTATAAGATACGCTTTCCAGTAAGGCAAATTGCTCATCGTTAAGTCCCCTTTCATTTTCCAAAGCCCTGGATTGGATCACACAAGTCAATGGTATGTTTTTATTATCTCTTATTTTTATTCTGTTATTTTCTTCTCTGCTTTATCACGAGGACTCAACCGTTTCCTTATTAAATCAGTGGAAGAACACCTAGTGAACTCAATGGGAGAGAGACTCAGTTTGCAGCCCTGCCACCAATACAGGTACTACTGCTGTTTTACCACTCACAGGGAAGCCCCTTACAACACGCTGTCTCTCCTAACATATACATAAAAATAGAAATCTTTGTCTTAATGAAGAGAGCAAAGCGAAAATTTGTTCTGTGATACCCAAATTCATTCAAAAAGATGCATACTAAGTTAAAACACGCTTATAAACAAAATCATACAGATTTAATTGGATTTTAAGATTCAAAAAAAGTAACAAGGCAGCTCCGAGGTCTCTTCCCTTGCAGAAAAAGGAACAGAGATTTTTCAGTGAGTATATTCATAAATCATAATTTTAGCAGTGGTAATATTTGTTTCTATTCAATCCCACTCATCTTTGCTGAATAGAGAGACCAGGTCACTGTTACTACAAGAAAGTCACCAGAAGTGCTGCAAGGACGCAGTTGTTTCTAGGTGTTACTCAGTGGTCATCTGCTCTGAAGTATCGCTTCAGAAAAATTAGCTCACCCAATCCAGGAAGAGAAACAAAATCTAAGCAGGCCAAACTGAATAGTCAAGGTCAGTTGATCTGCAAGCATGCTGAGGGGCTCAGATCTGTTTTGGGGATCAGCTGGATCAGTCCACAGTCAAACTGAATATTTTTAAGGAATTTGGGAAATGCTTATATACTTTTCAGACACAGACAGGGGCCCTAAAGGTATGACAGGAAATGCAACGCAGCAGGTACTTCTCTTCCCACACTGAGACAGGATTCCAATGCCAAAGCTGGATCAGAAATACATATCTGGAATTATGCTCATATTCTATGCGTTTCCTATAAAATGAAATATGAAATACATTTTAAATATTCATTGCTGTTACTGTAACATCAGAATGAAATTCATCTCCATTCTAGAGAAAGATTGCCTCTCTAAGAACTTTTAATGGAAGCATTTTTCAGAGGAGGATGTTTTCACAATGCAAAATAAGCACTGCTGTTGATTGGTCAAAAGGGTCTGAATCAAATTCCTGACAGTAATGAAATGCTTTTAATTTATCTGTTAAACAGTTTACCTCAAAGGGCATCAGAATATGACTGGGCCTTTCTTATTTTGAAATAAAACAGACTTCATACACATCTGACAATTAGTTCACGTATTTTCTAACAACAATAAAATAGGTATTGGTAGGTGTTAAGGTCAGTTCATGAGAGACAGGTCATTCAGGGATGACTAGGATTTTTATAACAGATCTATCACAAGGTGGCAGATTTTAGGTGAATTCAGTCCAAAAATAATGGAACGCATTGAGGGCAGTAATCACAATGGAAAGGCTTTATCAGAGACGTCTAATATTGACAAAATCAACCAGACAAAAGATTTAGTGATGTGAGACATAGTGAACTGGCAGAAGATGAATGTGGTGAAGAACGAGTGATATTCTTGATTAAAATATTATGCAATCTTTGCTGAGAAAACTACTTGCTTAATTTGTACAGAACAACCACACTAAGACAGCAGATATGCATAGCTGCTCTAATTGAAGTGGAATAGGCTTCATACTTGTCGCAGCTGATTTGCTATGAGTAAACCACATTTAGATTAAGGAATATCTTTGAAGATATTTTAAAGAGTTTGAAATCAGATACACACAAACTAGATAAACCTCTCTAGAAGTTCTTGCAATGTACTTTAATATTGTATTCGTATGCAAGTTTTAGGTGAAGTTTCATCTTACAAATTGTTTTTCTTGGTTACAGTTTATTTTTAATTTCCATTTTTTGCAGTTTGAAATTCACTGTGAGTTCACCGAGGCAAGTATGAAGTGCCCAGCTTGTATTAGTAATTCCATGTCTCAAAATGCATGCAGAAACAGAGAGCGTAAAGTACTATCATTATGTTGTGCAGCTAAACAGCTGTTTGCTTTTTACTCTTCCACTGACTTCTCCATTTCTAGAAGAGCGCCAAACACCATTGCAAGGGTTCATGCAAGATGGAGGTTTATTTGTTTTTTTTTCCCTGGAGACAGCATTTTTGCTTCCCCTTTTTGGTTTTCAGTATTTTTCTGTATTTTTCTAAGATAAATGCCACTAAGGATACAAACACAGATTTGTTTTCAGTATTTAAAAACCAGGAGTTTATAATATGAAGGCTGGTACCAGCAGTATTAGGTTTTCTGCTTACAAATTAACCCAGTAAAACTACACTAATCTGTCCCATTTAAGAAATGAAATAGTAGAGGCAGCAAAAAAGCTACTTCAAGTAGAGCTCAAAAAGAAGTCCAGGTGTCAGTTAAGCAAGAGTGAAGTCTAACACTTTCATCCAGACCAAAGACGCCAAACACCTCTGCTTGATTACACTGTGAATAATAGTCATTTTTGCTACCACAACACATTGAAGCTATTATTGCCCAGAAAAGCATTCACTGGCTTCACGATTACACCAACCCTTCCATGATGGACTGCAGGCCCTTGTCTTAGTGACAAAACACATGTGTGATGGTGCCAAATCAATAAAATACAACAGCGATATTAGACAAAGAAACTACCTGCTCCTACAAGGCCCTGCATCAGCATTTCTTAATAGATTTCTTTAAAATTTATCAGAGAAAATATTTTGGAACCCTCATTTTTAATGAGAACAAGAAATGTACAGGTAAGTTACTTTATACTTTTTGAAAACTGAAATTAGTTTTTAAATGATTTTGATGGAAAACACTGTGGTCAGCTTACTTTCAGTTTTGTTATTTTCCAGTTTTGGAGTGCTTGACTTTTCTACCTTCACAGTATTTTGATGAAACAAAAAGATACCATCCATACAGTACCTCTTCTAAATTATGAGGTATCTCAGGATATTCTTTGTGAGATAGGGTTCAATTACAGTAATTTGCACACTAACATGAACATGTGATTTACCTCCTTAATTATCTGGAATTATATACGTATATACCATTAGATTAAGTTCTACAACTTCTATAGGACAATGATTTCAAGTGTTAAATATATAAAAATTATTTCAGGTATTTATGTATATATATTTAACACCTGAAATCATTGTCCTGTATAAGTTGTAGAGTTTAACAGCTCCAGCCAAGCACTGAAAACCAGAGAAACAGCTAAATTTCCCACTCCGTGAAGGTTCTGAGCCTTATTCGGACATCCAGAAACCTGCAGCCATTGAAGTAATGTTTGAATTAAGTCTGCTTCCAAGACAGACAGCAGGTGAGAAAGATCTGGAAGACTGCAGTAATTCCCAGGGTCTGTCCTCATATACCAATATGAAGAGCTGTATCAAGCAGCAAAAGCACCTCTGCTTGCCAAAGCAGTCACCCAGAATGGCCATTGTAGCTTCTACAGCTGGGTGCAAATCTGGGAAATTAATGGAGCTGGAGCAGCCAGTGCTACTACTGGCATAGCCCTGGGTATGCAACAGCTACCCAGAAGCAAGGGCAGACTGGCCAAGTAATAAACCAGTTTAATTCTTGAAGTGATGTTCAACCTCTGCAGCCTGCTGTAACAATATACCTCTCCCCATCCTTCTTTTTTAACAGCTTCAGCCCATTCATCCTGCCTGTTGAATACATGTATGCATTTATTTTTAATTATCCACATGAACCCTATCACTGTTTCTGAAAATTGCCCAAATCTCAGGGGTAAGCTAATTGCTACATGTGACAACAAGGAAAATATTCGTCTGCAGCGGCAGGTAAATGTGGTTTACCTGAAGAGCAGCGCTACGAAAGGAATCGTGACAGATTCTTGCCTTTGTTGGTTAAATATTATTACAATTGGCAACAAATTAATTTCTCCCAAGTTGAGTCTGTTTTGCCCATGACAGTAATTGGTAAGGGATCTTCCTGTCTTTAACTTGATCTATGAGCTTTCTTCCTCCTGTTCTTCCCGGGCTGGGGGGGGCGGGGGAGGCAGTAAGCAAGCAGCTGGGTGGGACCTTGGCTGTTAGCCACGTCCAACACACTGCAGGGGATACCTGTGGGGAGGATTTGCAGGGCTCGTAATATGTCCTGGGTAGATCACAGGGGCCACAGCAAAACACAGTCCTTCTCCCAAGCCCAGAGCTGCACCTGGGGAAACGTACAGAGGTATGGTTTATACCAGGCCACGCAAATAGTTACTCACTCTTCGTAGACTTGGGAAGACTTTATAGAATAATTATCCAGCACCTCTAGTTTTGAATATATCTTTTCCTTTATGCTCTCCCTGTTATTGAAACCATCTTTGTGTTTTTCTGAAGCCCACAACATATGGAAAGCTGATTATCTGTATCTTCTTTCCACTACTTCAATTAAACTTCACCTTTCTCCTTGTTCTCTGTTGCCACATCTTTCTGCCTTACGTTCACTCATTAACTCATGACCACAAGTTTGGCCAAGACATCAAGCAGCATGTCAGCTTGACCATATGTCAGGAGATCAAACAGAAATCATTTTCTGGAACAGAAATCTCATTATACTTCCCACCCAAAGTCACTGGGACTCTAGGGGTCTTACAGTTCAACACTAATAACAAATAAAGCTCAACTGGTTTATTTTTAAATGATGCTGCTCTTTAAAGGGATAACAAGGGCGTTTCACAGCTACTCCACTCTCAGAAGCACAGAGCTCACTGCTGGGAACAGGCAGCAGCTGCTGCTCCAGTGGTGCATCGGTCCAGGCACAGATGAGAAAGAGCACTGCATTTCCTTTCCTACACTATTTTTCCTTTGTTGACAACATCACAACTGTGTTCCTGGAAGCCCTAAGGACTACTACGAGCTGCTTTAGCTGCGCAGAAGAATATTATAAAAGTCACCTTTTTTTCCATTTACTGAAAGACAGTTTATTTGTGTTAAAAGAGCTAGGCGCAACGGGACCAGGATGCATTGCCAGATGCTCTTTACTCCCACCTATCTCCTATCATTCAGAGTGTACACTCTAAAAAATACGTATAAACACTGTCTTAGAAGTGGCAAGGACGAGATCAGACATCACGATACCAGAAAAGATCTTCCCATGCAGGCTGAAATAGATGCTAAAAGACTCTTGGTAAGGGAAAGGTCCAGAAACTCTCAGCTGGCCCTTCTCTTTTTCGTACCCTAACCTTACCTTCCACTAGCCATGCACCACTGCAGCACAGCATCCTGCACTCGCGTACCAGAGCCAAGATAACGCACTGCCCGTTGTGCCAGACTGTCAAGGCTGCGATGCATAGTTACCTGTAACAACTAACGTTACAGAAAGCACATATACTTTGCTATACAGACTAATATATGAACATGGTTTCCTCGGCTTAAACAGTAACAGTAAGCCAATATCTTTGAAGAAAAATTCTATAATACAGATCTTTATTTTTTAATATAGGTTGCAATATCAGCCTTTCATATTAGTGCCAGCTTATTTACCCCCAAAACCTGCTACTTCAGTAAACAGTTAAAATTTCATTGATGATGGCTATAATTTCTCTTCAGTTTTAAAGAACTGGCATAGTTCGCAGAGCTGGTGTTAACAAAATCATACAGTATGCCTGTAGGCAAAAAAGACATTACCAGTAACCAAATTATTTTTTTAAATCTGTTAAAGGATCAGTTAATATTTAGTATTGTGATTTTAAAATTTTCTGCTTAATTTTAAAAAGTTTAGTCCTCTTGAACTTTAGCTTTTAAGATTTTTTCTTTATTTAGTCGCTCTGACAGATATTTTGGAAGTCAATTAATACACTGAAATTACATTAACATGCAATCTGATTTTTAATGGAGCAGAAGACAAAGTGTTTCTTCTCCTGAAGCAGTCATTATTTTTATTTTCATCTTTTAGAAAACTATACAGCAGTCACGCAAATCATTATACCCTGCCTTTGTGAAGCTGAAATAGATGCTACGTTACAATACACTACCACAGCGATGCTATGTTACAATACACTACCACAGTGATGAGATCTGTTTTTAATAAAACTGCATTTTGATTATTTTCCCCCCACAAACATTTCTGCAATTCACTACTGTTTCCATATAATTGCTCAAAAGATTTTGCTGAACATACAGACACGCTAACAACTGGATTTTGTTTTGGGAAAAAACTTCTAAGGATTAACGCATTGTAGGAAGTGAAGAGGTGAATGCAAACTAATCCATTAGCCGTTTTATTTATACGATTGGAGCCTTTCTGGAAACAAAACCAGAAAAGAGAACTTCTAGCTGAGCCTTGCTTGATACAAGGTGTAAACAATTAAACTCAATCTCCTCTTTGCGCATGGCTGTTGAAGAAGCTGAACAGATGTTTTGCTGCAACACACAAAATACACGAAGTACAGATTAGATTAAAGATGCCTTTTTGGAAAGTGGCTTTGAACCTGCTGTGCCAGAAAGTATATAAAGATGGCTTTTTCCCATGAAGGTAGATCTAATCACAAGCAGAACGGAAAGCCAATTTACAATAAAGCACAAAGTTAAAAAGAGCAGAGCATTTTTAAATACAATTTTAAAAACCATACTCACTGACACCTTGCTCCATAAGTAATAGATTTCCCTGAAGAACATAAAATAAGTGCTAAGTGTCCACCTGGGGACACAACCTTACTTTTTTCAATTTCCTCAGTGCATGAATACCTCCCACTTTGGCATGGTAAAAAAATGTGCCAGTTTAATTCCTTTTGTTTTTTTCTGTTCCATTCAATGGATATGGAAAAAAACTTGGGAAAAAATCCCATTTTGAGAATAATCTCTAGCTTTTGCTTGGTCTGTGGAAACACTGGCAAACATTTCAGAGTTATGAAGCAGACCTTTACAAACCATTTCCAACTGACAATGGTTTGGGGCTTTTTTTCACAATGCTGTCCACTGATATGTCATTATCGAAGTACCCAGAAAATGAAGTACACATGCTTGCCTAGCCCTAAAGTCTATCAGAAATGTCTTCTCAAAACGTGTAGGGCATCTACCTCCACAGCACTGTCACAGACCAGCAGTACTATTCTGCTCACGGGGACCTCAGCCTTAGACGAGACAACGCATCATTTTGAAGGTTGCAGAGGAAGCTTACGTCAGAAAAGAAACACGGATACAGGTTTTTCTAGATTTAGATTGGTGACTTAGGCATTGTCTGTCTCTTACCTCTCCTTGTTGACACTGTTTGTAACACCTGTGGCAGTGGGCCACCTATGGACTCTAGGTTACACAGACATTTGTGATAAAGAGAGGGGCTGAAGCCACAGATCTCTATTTCCAGACTGAATCACCTTTTCCAGTAAATGTCAAAAAAAATTGGAGGTTCATTCTGATAGCAAGCATATAACAAATAACTTCAAAAAAAGAAAAGGAGACAAATCATTCCTACTTTGCAACCGATAAGGGATTACAGTGTCTCCGAAGTCTATCTGGTTTTATCCACTTCCTTTCTCTGGATTTTTGTGCTTTGTCCCTGTCCTTAACCTATGCCCCAGAGAAAGAGTAAACAGCTGCTAGCAGTACCAATAACATTCAATAGCTCCTGTTGCCTTACTCTTCACCCAGGCTGAGGTAACCACATTTGGTATGCATTCCACTCCGCAGCATCCTGGAAACCTGCAGTCGGAGCCTGTTTTTCAATTTAGCAGCAATGCACTCTGAACAGCAATATGTTACAGAGCCAGCTGGTCTTCCTTAGCCTTTTACCCTCTTTTAATCTTTTAGTGTTTGACAGCCACCCTCCTCTACTCTTGGCTGCTGTAACCTTCGATCATGTATCATATCGGTTGTATTCTTTTACATTGCCTGAACCTTTGTGTTGTAAAGGGCAAAGGCACTGTGATTAGCATTAGAAAACAAAGTAATCTAATATTCCAATTCATTCAGAGTTCAGAAGGAAATCTGCAGGTAAAAAAATGTGAACCATCTTTGGTGTGTACTTAAAAACAAAAGTAAAGATAGAAAAATCTAGCCAGTTTAAATTTATAGCTCCTTATTACAGAATTTCATTCCTAAGTGTATATATAGGCATATACGTACCTACAATTTTATATATATCTATACACCCATGCCCCTGCACAGATGTGCAAATGCGCTGCACATTTTCGCAAACACAGGGACACACTCGTATTCTGTTTGCATACGCAGTCACAGAAGACCAAAATGTGTGGTTTTTACACAATGATTTGGTTAGAATCATCACCTCAGGAAATTAACAGTAAAAACAGAGAGGGAAGCAAAGACTGTTTAGAAGTTTAGGCAAACTGGCCTCAAAGTATACAAATAAAATTGGCTAACTTTGTAGTTAATTAACAAAATTCAGAGAAAAAGTATGGCAAAGTATTTAAATTAGATATGCATTAAAAATTTCAAACTTTTCAGGTCTTAAGATACAGAACACATTCAAGCTTCACCCTGTAAAAGGTCTTTGCTGTTCTTTCAGTCTAGTGAAGATAGAGAATCACATGGATTTCTCTACACACATTAAGGATTTTAGTTATATAGGAAGTAATACTAGCAGTGATCATATATCTGGTTTTACCTAGTAGGATAATTCTAATGCAATTCTCCTAACTCTTGTGTTCTCAGCGATACAGCTAAAGGAAAGGGTTTCTAAAGAAAGAAGTAGTTGTACTATTGTACTGAACTCAGCACATTAATTACACTGTCAGGTGGTCTAGTATGGTTAGACTGCAGCAAAGAAGGCATAAAATTTGATTTCATGTAAGCTTGGTTTTGATTTGCTGGAGAAAGAGTAAGTTGCGAATAAACACAAATGTTTGCTTTTTTAATTCAAATTTTCTGGAGAGCAATATGAATCAGAAATACTTGGCAAATATAATTTACATTTTAAAAATTCAGAGCATAGTCTTTTTTTCTCCTAAGGATTAACATTATCAAAACTTATTTGCAGCTTTCACATTATTACAGTTCGAAGCTACTTGTGTGGATTTAAGCAGCACAACGAGCATGTACGAAATGAGGTGAATGTGTGTCTCTTCAGTACCTGCTTAACTGGTAAAAAAAGTGACCAGAACTTTGGCCATTAATCAAGCATCAGGTGACATTGCTGAAGTTCTAGCATTGCTAGTTTATATTCTTCGACAAAGTTCTCAATGCTTCAGAATTAGAGCACAAACACAATTATGAATATGTGTAACAGAACAGTTTTAAACCTGAAAATCTTCAGTATAAAATTCAAAATTCTAATATACACTCTGGAATCTCAGAGACAAGCCTATGTAGTGTATTTTGAATCAAATGCTAGCAGTAAAAAAGAAGCAATTTGTGTCCTAATAATGTCTCTCTCTATTTCTTATTTTAGCCTGACATCTGGTATCACAGCAGATTTCTGCCACCTGCAAGGTCAGGAAAACGCAGACATCTCAACTCTCACTGACTACAGAGATTATTACTACAAAGATTTCTGCATGGGTTGGATGGCTTCTATTTATTCCCGAGTGTCTCACATATAAAAAATAACAGCTATGAGAAAAGCAATCCTAAAATGGTACAAAACTGGAAACCCGCATTAAAATGATCCTCCTGGTTAATGAAAGGAAGAATTATGGCATACAAGCCTCTGAACACACTAAGTCAGAAAGCCGTGATGAAGTCGGACGCGATGGCTTCACAGTTTGTTATTCTGCCACGACCTGTGTCAGCGCACACCTGCAGAGGATGCTGTGTGCCAAGCGCAGCTGCCGGAGCTCGGCAGCGCACTGCACACCGCCTCTGCCTCACGCACGGCCCCAGCAGCCGAAAGCCTCACGCAGATTCACCTCCTCAGCTCCTAATGGAACACAGCATCATTGTGCTACCAGGCATCTCAAATAAAACAACAAACTGCCACACTCTCAAGTAAACAAGCTTCTAAATTCATTAAGCTTAAGCAGCCAATTGTTTCCCTTGCCATCTGCTAACTTACTACATCCTGAAGACCTGCCTCAACCTCACGCACCACGGCTATTGGAATGTCATCTGTCCACCTGCAATACCGATTGGTTGGAATAAGAATATTTTTAGACACTAATTCATAAAAACACATTTATAGGAGAACTCTCCTGTCCTTGTGCTGTTCACAAGTCTTCACCTGTGGACTACCAGAGAACCCAACCCTGCCAAAGCAGCAAACAACCACGATAACGGGGCAGCAGCCAAGCCTACTCTGGCCCATTAAGTGATGAATCAGACCATATACTGCAGTCACATGAGACTTCTCTTCAGAATATTGTTTTCTTTCCTGTTAGGATAGTGAACGCTTTGACCTCCATTTCAGGATGACATGTAGCTCTTTCAAAGAATATAAACAACAGAAGTAATTCTTTTTGTTCTTTCAAAAATACAATTGTCTTCCCAACATCATTTAATAAATATATACTTTAATTCCATTTCCAACATCAAAGTAACTTGTCAGCTGGCATAGCCAATTCTTTGCTTTCTCACAGAAAACTGACTTCTAGCT
>Ga0065711_1007193_pt1 | contig 15422 bp, 10 predicted proteins | sample Hoacrofraction12_FD_59098 | JGI IMG/M metagenome (GOLD analysis project Ga0065711, IMG submission 59098) | Hoatzin crop microbial communities from Cojedes, Venezuela - Epithelial fraction 12 v2 (version 2) | ecosystem: Host-associated > Birds > Digestive system > Esophagus > Crop | place... | reverse complement strand
GCCCGCCCGGCCTCACCTGAGACGGGGCAGCGCAGCGGCGGAAGGGGGCTCCCCGCCCCGCTCAGGGAGCCGCCGCCCCGGGGAGCGCGGCCACGCCAGCGCCCAGCGTCGCCAGGGCCGCCGCCATGTTCCCGCTGCCGCCAGCGACCTCTGACCCCCAATCACTTCCGGTCACGGCTGTTACGCCGTTGCCGTGGCAACGCTGCTGGCCCCGGGCTCCCTTAAAGGGGCAGCAGCCACCAACCTCACACCCCCCACTCGCTCCTTACAGACACGCACACGCGTGTGGGTGACAGGCCTGGGCGACTGAAGGAGCTGGGGGCAGCGGGGGGCCACGCCGCCGCCCTGGGGCTCTGCCCGGCTGCCCTCGGCCTCCTGCCCCCCAAAAGCTGGGGCCGCCCGGGGGTCCCCACCATCCGGCCTGGAGCTCGGGCCCCGGCTCGCCCGAAAAGCAGGTTTCAGCCGGGCCTTTGGGGCTGCGCAGAGCCATGCGGCCGCTCCCGTGGGGCAGCTGGTGGGAGAGGATGGCTTCAGGTGCTCGGGAGGGAAAAGACTCGACTTAATGTAGTTATTAGCTAAAAACGGACGATGATTCATAAGCCCAACGGTGCTGGACGAAAGGGAAAATGCTGCTGCTGTTAGCCACGGGTTTTGTCATATACCATATCACAGCTAGCGTGAGAGAAGAGGAAAATGATCGTGGCGTGATTTCCACTGCCACGAGGAGATGGGTTTCTCTCCGCTTTCTCTGAAACTGGCAATATTTTCAGCTTTTATTGCACCGCGCTGTACTGCCTCTCACTGTTGACACAGCTAACCTTTTCATACTCTTTCCACGTGTATGTTTGCATAAGGTAAACATATCTGGTGAAACCCCCAGCCGAAGAAGCACAACGCCAGGAGGTTTCAAGTAAAGTTTTATGCCTGTGTAAAGCCAAAGTGAACCCAAGCCCTGATGAATAGAGCTGTTGGACTGGGACCAAAGCGACCGGGGCTCTCTTCCTGACCCAGCAACAATTTCACATGCACAGGCGAGTATGTCCCTCTGCAAAAGTCCTACAAAGTACAAATACCAGGGCAAAACTTGATCACATACCCTTTTAGGGCTATATTGCCCTGTAGGCTCTCCCCTGCTGGGATCCCTCTTATCTACTGCAGTTAGCTTTGAAGATGACATCGGCTCTTCTGACGCTCCTAAAATTAATCAGTGAGAATTCATTGCCTTAATCAGTACCTTTGTGGAGCTGAGAATCATTTATCAATTTGGTCAACACTCGAAACAGAAAAAATGGTGAATGAGCGTTCTGGGAATCTCATCCTAAAAGTCATACAAAATTTTGGAAATTCTGTTGACATCCCTTTTCTTTGTAAAGTTGAACTTTTTAATTAGTACAACTCCCAGCTGAAATGTCGGAGTACTTTACTTTAAATGTGGATGAAAAAGCCTCTCTTTCAAACCACCTACATTTTCATATGATTCCCCACTCATCTTGAGTCTTCTCCCCTACTGTGTTGGGCCCCTGCTGCTAGAGACACTTCCATTAGCCAGTTTTTCAGCCTCTCAGATGCATAGGGTGGTCTTTCTTCTGGATAGCCACCACATTGTCCTTTTCTAAATCCTTCCTCAAAACATATCTGTGCTGTGACGCTTACACGTCAGACAATTGCAAGGTATCAAACCACCCCTGGAGTAGTGTGTTCAGTTTTGGGCTCCTGAGTGCAAGACAGTCACTGATGTACAGAACATATCCAGCAGAAACCACTGAGTTGGCCATGGAGCTGAAGCACATACAAAGAAATGCTGAGGGATCTCATTTGTTCATTCACCGTAGAGAAGTAAGGTCTAAGGGGGGGACCTCCCTGTTGTCTTCCACTACTGGAAAGTTATCGAGAAAATGAAGCCAGACTCTTCTCGGAGACGCACAGCAAACAGATGAGAGGCATTGGTCCCAAGTTATAACAAGAGAAATCCCAGTTAGATATTAAGAAGGAATTCTACAAAATGATGAGGGTCAAGTGCTGGAATGGGCTTCCCAAAGACATTGTGCAATGTCTTTGCACAGAAAAATACTAATAGCATCCCAAATCCTTCAAAATGACTTAGCAGAAGAGACGAAGACAACTCCCTAATAGACTGCGCTGTCTCTTGTGTCCGGATGCTGTTTGTCGGGTGATTCAGCTCACCTGAATTGTGCTAACTATAAAACATGCATTTAGTCAGACTTAGTCATCAAGGTTCCCCTTCTAGGCAGCTCCAAAAAGTGATCCATTCCATCCTAAAATGGACATTTAAGACAGCTCAGCACATGGAGAGCTGAAATGGCTGGCTTCAATAGCACTTTTAGTGGTGCCTACTGAAAATAAGGACAGGAGGAAGGCAAATTGCAGAATTTTAAGTATCAGAGAGCAAGACCTTAGAGTTAAAGAAATAACATAGGCAGAATGGCTCTGAGGGGAAGACGCATCTTGGGTTGTCAGCCATTGACGCATGGCCAGGTTCCCAAGCAGCCTCAAAGGTTTGAGCAGACACGGGGCATCTGCAGTCTGCAACAGTCCTCCCAGGGCAATCCTGGCATGGTAAATGAAAAGATGTTGTCCCCAAACTATTGTACTGCTGTTGTATAGGAAGGTGAGAGAGGCGAGACTGCAGTTATATCTACCTGTGGCTGTTGGTGTCTGTAATGCAGGGAAGCCATGGCTCTTTTCATTAGTTTGAAAAACTGATGATGGGCATAAATGCGTATGGCTAAACTTACTCAGGATGAAGCTCTCTGTGTGGAAGAAATCCATGATAAAATGGGTTATTATAATCTTGAAGAAGATTTTGTAGCTAAGTAAGCAGCTTTCACATTCTAGCATGTATCCCTGAGCACCAAAATGCGGGCCAGAATCTTAGTGTGGCCCACGCTCTGCCACTTCTGGACAGATCACTCTCCCTATCGGTGTAGTGGGAATAATGACACTTTCTTCCTACTGAGAGTGCTGTCAGGAGATAGTAATCAAAGTCCATAATTTGATTAGAAAATGTGAAACTCTATACAGCTCTTCTTCTTACAATGCCAACACCTGGCTATGCAAACCTCCATTAAGATATTTTACTTATAACTGTGGAGAAAACAATTTTCTAAGACAGATAATGAGGAGTAATTCTGTTCCTGTTTTCCTTAAGGACCTCAAAGCAATTCTGTACTGTTTGTAGAGAAATCGTTTTGACTATCACGTTGACATGCAGCCTACTGAAGAAGAACATGACATCTTTTCAGCCATTCACCATGGCACTCTATTAGAAAACACAAAGGAGAATTTAATTTTCAGTTGCAACTACACAGGCAAAGCAGATAAGCACCTTGTGCTTTACAATTATATGCTTAACGCTGAACTTCCATGAGGTGAGCTAGCGCAGCCGTTTTGTTAGAAAGCAAAAAGTCTGCTCAAGAAAAATACAGGCATTCATAATGCCCCTACAGTTTTTATGAAAGTGGAAAGTACAATTTCTACAGCCAAAGACAACAGTGAGGGGAAGAAAAGAATGTTCAGTATTCAGCAAAAAGGAAGAATCCGGCTGACTGGAAATGAATGTGCATTTCAGAAGGCTTTGTTAAAATAATATTAAGGTACCGGCTTTACCTCCACAGAAATAATGCCATTTGAAGCTGAAGTCAAGCTTTCGACATGTTTGAAATAAAACAATATAGATGTAACTTAGGTACAAAACAATTCCTGTGGGGACAACTGGAAGCAGCAATGCCTGATTTCCAACAAACTTTCTCCTTGTATCCCTCAGCCCACCTCCGTCCCCGCTGCATTAATTTTGTCTCCTCCCCACACCACAGACAACAGCCCTGCAAAGCAAGAAGCAGGAGATGTGGGTTGGCCAGTGAGTACCAGCTGCCAAGAGAAACAATAATGTTTGCTCAGTGGAGGCATGAATTTAGTTCTCGCTCCTCTGGCATGCTGTCTGTATTAACAGATCTTGTAGGAGGGTGGTTCTTTCTGAGACTACTGCCCTTCCATCAAATTTGAGTGAAATTCGTCAAAAGGGTTCAACAGCTATGGGAGGGAGACTTGCAGCCAGACTGAAAGCCAGCGTCGTCACATAAGCAATATTCACACGGAAAAGAAGGCTGAAAAAATAGAGTTGACTACTGTGGGGGAAAGAAACAATCAATCAAAACTTTTTTGGAAGAGGGTGAAATCAAAAATGATTCAGACTTTCTAGATGTGCTAGTACCTGAGGAACAGCAAGTGAAAAGAGGAAATGAGATGAGCTACCATCCATCCACTGACAGGACTTGGAAATGTAAGGAATAAGGAACTGAAGGTGTTGATGGTAAAACAGGAAAAGGGATTTTTTTGGCTATAGGTGGTGTAGGCTTTACAAATTTTTTTAGTGATATGATTTGCAGTGGGACTCTTCCATCTGTCCTGTGCTGGCATAGCTCACCTGAATGACAAGCAGCATCATGGAGCTCATAACAAGCTGCTAAGTGAGAGGAGGCAGAGAGGAGCGGAAAGCATTTGAATCCAGCTTCACAAACATCAGCAGTACACCTAAAACATTTTGGGTTTTAATCGCTATTGCTTAGTTCTGTGTTTTACTCGTAGACGAAGTCCCCTTGGGGCCTATACATCTGAGCTGAGGGAAATGATAGACCATGTGGCACTCAAAAGGAAAGAAAAGATAAGCAATATGGAAAATATCTTTAAGCAGCCAGTCACGCCTCCCTAGAACTGCCAAAAAACAGCAGAAAGAAAACTCTTGTTCTCCTGTTCCTTGCAAAAGCCTCAGTCAGGTGAATGAGGAGACTCTCTAGGAGCTCTTGTTGCTAAATGGCCTGGGCTGTGCTTGCGTCAGAGTATTTTCCAGTTGTGACCCACAAGCTACGAGAGTCTGCTGTTCACCTGGCTGTTTCCACCTCCTAAATCACATCAGAATGTGTTAAATGCTTTCCTAATGGTCCTATGCCATGTAAACAATTTCAGATTTAGCCCCAGAGATGTTATAAAATGGTAAATTGAAGGAGTGGGAAGAAGAGGAAGAGGAAAGGATTGTGTGACAGAAAGGGAAAGATGAGACAGGATCATAAACGCAAGAGGTGGAAGGTCATGAGATGCTCTCCCCAAAGACCTCCACCCCAGAAAGCAGATACCTTCACCAGGGCCTCTAGTGTCTTTTCTCCTGAAACTCTTTGGGACAGCTTTGCCCTAATCCCTGTGGTCTGCCCTAACACTCCTCATATAGCTCATTTGCCAAAATTGCAGTACTCCACATCCACCTGGATTTTTCCTCTCTCTTGGGTTTTCTAAACAAGTTTCACTGCCTGTGAGAAGAGGTTAGCTACTTGATGTCTGGATCATTCACCTTCTTGCCTTCATTTTCCTGCTTTTCTGGAGGGTTTGAGATAAGGATAAGACAAGCCCACATAAGGATTTTCACCTTTCCATCTGCTTGCAAAGGAAACCAGATATACAAGCCCACATACTCTCTTAGGTGTGGAAATTTGTTAACTGTTCATAACATGCCTAAGCCACACTAGTTAATTTTTTTCAGAAACAGGAGAAGTAGAGAAGGGGCCTTGACTCAAAGGGCATCAGCACAGCAGTGAGTAGAGATTACCGTCACCAAATCAAAACAGAGGAGGCAGTGACAGCATGGAAAGCTAGCACTGGTTTGAGCTGGTATAATATTTCTGGTGCCAGTAAGGTGGGTGCATTTCTCTGGAGACAGACTAAGCTCGTTTTTATGCACAGCCCCATGAACAGCAAACAATAAAGGCCACTGTTTACTGCCCTACAAATGGAGTAACTGGCACAGGTGATATAATGGATTTAGCTGATTTGGGAAACACTATGAGTTTAAATGTTTTTGCTATCAAATTCAAAAGGCATCTGCAGGTATAACCATGAAAGGCAATTCAATAAATTACTGCATTTTTTAAACTCCCCAAAGCTAAAGAAAATATGGATTTAATTCAGAAATGTTTATTTGATTTAGTTGCTGTTTGGTTCACAGGAGACTCCCTGCAGGGGCAATAAAAACCAAGGCTGCCTTTTTTATAGTGCAAAGATTTTACACTGCAGTCCTCTCCAGCCTTTTTAAATGTGCCCCTCTCTTGTTTCAAATACTAAGAAATTCCATTCATCATGACTCAGAAATTTCAGAGATGGAAACGATCTATTAAGCCCTATGATCCATCTCCTGAGCAGTGCAGAATTGCTCCCTGTAGTGCATTCGTATTTTTAATATTTTGTCCATCAAGTGTGTAAGGTCACATTACCAAAGTGTTTTAAATCACATTTCATGTTTGCATAAACAAATACATGGCTGTTGCATTTCAGTGTGCTTGCTCTTACAGATGTGTCAGGGAAAGGAGGCAAGCATTAACAAGGATAAATGGCAGGTGCCAGTATTAGGGAGTTTTGTTTTGTTGTTAAATGTGATCAGTGCTGTGCACAGTAGGCTTTCAACTATTCCTCTTTGGAGAACTGTCATTCTAATGTCAGTCATTAGCAATTTGCTGTTGGTCACTTGGGAACAGCATGTTTCCTACAAATTGCTTCTATTAGCCATCAGCTCTTGTCTAAATAATTGGCTACGAGAGACACAGAGCCTGTGTGAGACAGGCGTTAACAGGATGGCAGAATGTATGCATACCTTGTTGTAGGATACATCATTTACATTTTTTGAATGCCAGAAAATAGTGGAATGGGCTCAGATCTCTTTTACACTGGGGTCAGACTGGAGCTGCACAACTGAAGTCCAATGGAGCTATTTGAAAAGCCAAGGCTAATGTACATGAGATCAGTGTCTGGCAGCAATACAGCAGTACATTTGCTTGTCTTTGAAATGCAGTCACCTCTGGCTTGAAACATGGCAGCTGTTTCACATAAAATGGTAAAGATGTGGACTAATATCCTTCAGGAAAGGAGGAAGAGAAAGAGGAAGAAGAGCATGGAGGAGTCTCACTAGTTTGCACCGATCAGATTCCTGTCACCAGCCCGTTTAGTGAAAGCTCCTAAATGGTGTTTTTAGTTCAAGTACCTGCTGTTTTGACAGCCTTTTATCTCACTGAAAATAGGTGTTTTGGCATGACAGAAAATAAAAGGAACAAAAAAATAACTTACATACTAAACAGAAAAATGCTGTGATGGCGAAAGTAGGTCACAGTCAGTAGCACATCAGCATTCAGGTATGTCGATCTCATCGGGAGCTTCAGTCTTCCCACCATGCCCTCTGAATACGTTCTACTTTAGCTTACTACTTGGCTGCTCTTGTGTTCCTACTATACTTGGTTTGGGAAAGCTGAGCATGAGAGAGTGTGGGGGTAAAAGGTTACAAATATCCTCCCAATAAAACTCATGTCACAGTTGTAAGGAAACATCTAAGTTTGTTGTTGATGGGGTACTTTAGAGATGCCAGGAAAAGAGGCTTTGAGATCATACAAGTCATCCTGGAGCCTCTGAAAACATGTATTAGGACTCAAATGCAGGCATGTTCAGCAGGTGTGTGGAAAGAGAAGCAGTGGGAGCTTTGAATCCAAAGCTGCCGATCTCCGGACCGATGTAGAGGAGACTGCATCGTTATTCCCCGAAGTCTGGATAGCAGCCTGAGGGCGATACTGGGAAACCAGAGCTTAATTATTGCTGTCACAGGAGAAGGGAGCAGCACCGGGACAATGGATGGGGGTCAGAGAGGGGACAGAGGACCCAGCCTTATGTAAGACGTTTCTCAAAGTTACACAATGGAGAACAGTAATAACACTAATGCACTTTTATAATGCATTCCTATGGAGATTTAAAATGCTTTGAAAAGGTAAGTAAATATTATGTCATAAGGTGGCAGATGGAGAACTCAGAGCAATGAGGAAATAAGTGGCTTCCTTGTCACTGTAGGGAGTCAGAAGTGTGGTGAGGAGCAGAAGAAAGGTCTGCAGAGCCCTCCGAGCACTTGGTCACAGTCTCTCAAATGGCTGGGTCTGTTGGACAGGAGGAAAGCTGGCAGGTTAGGAAGAAGTTTTCCCTAAATCAGGAAACAAATCAGAACAGAGAAGCACATTTTTCAAGATGGGGAAAGAAGTGTGGTGAAAACAACAGAGAAGCATTTTGGGTTCCCAGGATTTTATTACCTTTTCTAGTGTGAGCCAAAGGATCCTATCCAAGTTTCCAGAGATTATTCCCCACAAGAAAAGTAAAACCCTAATAAAGGACATAGCAATTGCACAGTAAAAACAACAACAATGATAAAAAGATGTCTTTTGGTTTATCACCTTGACAGATCCAGTGTGATGCAAACAAAATGTGGGATAACAAGCTCCAAGAGACAGGACATATCTACAGGGGCTTGTCAGGCCAAGGCAGCAAAGTGAGACAGAGCGAGGTGCTGGTGGGGAGCAAGGAAAGGCAGCGCTCCCAGTAACACTCACTGGTGACCCGCAGGAGTTTTCTGCCCTGCCAAAAAACTGCTCAAACCACTTGTTGATTTCCCAGTGATAACAAACCTGCCACTTCTCCTTACTACCTCCCTGGGCTGGACCAGCCCCTTCAGACTTACCACAGGGGGAGCAACCCAACCTTGGGAGCAATCACTGGATGCAGAGAGACCTCCACCCTGTGGAGGATGTGTCCTGTGCCTTCAAGCACGTCTCCCCATGTAATGGGGAGTGCTGCCATCACCCCACTCGTCCCTATGAGTATCGCTACGTGCCAGTGACAGCCCCTCGCTGCCGCTGTGCTGGAGTTACAGCTCTTGGTCGCATTCCAGCCACTCTGCCTCCACTCCTCACATGCAGCTGCCCTCTTTTGTCCTGGGCCACTGGTTGTCCTTGGGCAGGCAGAAGGCCTCCCTACCTGCCTTTGGGTAGTTTCAGCTCATGCGCAGGAGTCTCAGGCAGCTCCTGTGCCGTGTCCTCTCTCTCCTCCCTGCAGTACTGCTGTGAGCAGGACAGGTCGTCCAGGAGAAGTCTTAGCTGAGGAGATCAGATTATGTGGTTCAGGACTTTCCCTGTAAAATAGAAGTTGAGCCGTCATCAAAAATTCGGCTCCCGCTCCTCCTGAACTGAATTGAGGGCTCAGCCATGTTGCCAGACGTAACGTTGTACAGATCTGTAGGACTAGTCCTGTGTTTTTGGTATTAGTTTAGAAGTCAGGGATCTATAGTAAAATATATGTCCTGTCATATCAAATGCCGTAACTAATAAATAATGATCTGCATTTCTCCAGCTGCAACATTTAGCAACAGTTTGTGACTGCAGTGTCGTAACAGGTCAGTGAGCAGCCAGGTGTTGCCCTCAATTCTGAACAGGGAGACCTAAAGCAGAGGACTGTTGCTGAAGATTGCTTCCTTTTCCAGAAGGAGTGGTGCATGGCCTCCTCCTTGTTATAATCCCTCCATGGGCGATATTGCTCTCAGGAAGAGCTGTAATCTCCTCTGGGGAGACGGGCTCTTGCAGGACACTTCTCCAGAGAACCCTCCCTGTCTCACTCTTCAAGCAGGCTTCTCTGTGGGTTCAGAGGGGAGCAAGGTAGAAAAGCTGGAAAAGCTGTACATGTAGCTGCCAGGAAGAAAGTGGCCACGATTACATGAAATCCAGTGCTGTTTGGTCAGTCTCAAGCTGACCTTCTCCTCTGCTTTGGCTCATTGTGGACAGGATCCAGTGTTCTGGGCAAGAGCAAACGCAGCAGCTGAGGCTGGCACGGAGGGGACTGAGTCGACTTCAGAAAAAGCGTGTAGCTTTCCAAACATCTTGCTGTCCAAAGCAAAACCAGCAGTTCTGACACGCTGTGAGCAATAAACAATAAGCTTTGTCAGCATGTCTAGAGGAAATGATAATTCCCGGAGTGTGAATGATGAAATGTTAACCAATATGGAGGCTTTGGATAGCGTTGTGGTTAGGAAAGCATATCACTGTGGAAGAGCTGACGCTAAGGCAAAGAGCCCTAACTAAGGCATTAAGATCTTCCAGGTCTCTCAACTTACTCCCTAGTGGTATTTTCTCCTGTTCTCTGCCAAAAGTGAAAGCATAGCTCATGCCGAGAGGGAGATTTGTACTGTTGTAGACAGCACCTGAATCCACTCCTCTCTCTGCATGGCTCTTCATCACCTACTGCTCAGCACTGCCATTCAGCCCTTTGAGGCACACAGGTCTCAGTGCAGGTCAATGTAGTACTGAACATGCATTAAGAGATTGGCTATCCCCCCTTTCCATTCTTTGTACCAATAGGCAGCTCGGGTTGCTCTGGACTTTTCAGGTTATGTAAAGCCTAGTGAAATCAGTGGGAGTGGTTTTATAGGTTAGGGTGACCTTGATAGAGATCTGGTAGCCCCATGCTTAAATATATTGCAAATCTGTCATATAGTTTCTAGGCCAAAAACTGTCAAGGTGTATTTTTCCCCTTTGCTTGGACAACGTTAAAACTATCCACTGCAAACCATGTGAAATGTTTCCAGTCACTCCAGCAATGAGTAGCATTGACATACATGTATTAGCAGAAAACAAGAATAACTAGAATCAGAGGAAAAGGTACAATTATTCTTAGTAATCATATTAATTTCATAATGTCATCACTGTAGGAGTCTGTTACAATAAATAACCTTGAGAGTTATCTTAGTGTGTGTGACAGAGGATGTATGTGCAGATGAGATCTGATTACACAATAACTTCTTCCTGATGTACCCTATGAAACATGGAACTTTGATCTCACTCTGCAGCCACCCACCCTGGGGTTGTTTTAAGAAAAATGACATTCAGTCCCATTATTCAATGCTGGAGGAAAAAAAAAAAAAACAAAACTCAGTGTTCTGCTATGGCTCGTGTTACCCTCAGGCATTTCTGGCATGTTTCCGTTATAAATTCCGTTTATATGTGGCCAGGAAGTACAACATCTTGTTGCATCATGTAAGAAAATACCATATTTCTTCCCTGTTGCTCATTTCCAATCTACAAAACCATCTGGTGGGAGCATATCAGAAGATCTGTCATTAAATGTAAGAGTTTCAGCCCACAATGCAATTTCATGCTGAAGTCTCATCTTGAAAGAACAAGGTCAAATTGTATTTTACTTTTCTCCCTTTTTAACTGTGACTTTTTGTTGTGCTTCTCTCTTTTGAGCATGAGAACGGATTTTATTTTCTACCAAAAACTGGTTTTGCCACTGTTACTTCTGGGCAATTTGGTTTTGGATGGAGATAAAAATTAACACTGCTGCTTTCCAGGAAAATCTCAACGCTATAAGTTTCCACCAAAGCCTGGCCCACAGCTTAACATGTCCAAGTTTTGAGGCACCCTTAGCAAAAAAATACAAAATACTACACAAGGAAAAGTAACAAAAAGACAAACACTTCAGTTTGCAGGAGGGATCCTGCAGGGCTGAGATGATGGCTAGCCACACTGCGGCATTTTCTAGAGGAGCACAGATTTGCTGGAGAATAGGGAGGCTCATTTTTAGTGTTATAAACATGGCCTCTCTCCCACCTCTTGTTCCTTTCTCTTCCTCCCTCTCCAGACCAAACCAACATCTGCTTCACCATTCCCATCATTCTTACAATAGCAACCCCAAAACATTTTTGAGCGTTAGGAGGATGGCAGAGAGCCATTTGCACAGCATAAAAATTACTTTCATGTTCTTACTAAGCCAAGGTCCAAGCCACATAGTCTTGCACACTGTCTAGTGGCACAGCGCCTGTCAACTCACTGCCCTGTACATGCAGACCTGGAGCTCTATGGTAACAGCATCGGATCATTTCTGGGATGCTCGTCTCTCACGACCTGCCCACTTCTATCTCCATGCCATGCCTTCCACAAGGGTCTCTCTGTCACCTGGTTAGTCTGAGAACTGAGATGTGGATAAGACAGGTTGTATTTCCCAGTGGTCAGACTGGTTCTTCAGACACAAGCCACACGCTTTGAATAGAAGCAGGAAAATTTGAGAAAATACATCTGACGTAATTAGCGTAACCTTTCTGCCAGGTGGTTAACAGCAGAGAAAATGTCTGGATTTAATATACCCATGGCCCCTCTTGATAAAGGACTAAATTCCAATCTCCACTTAGAAACCTGAGAAAACTAAACATACCCTCCCCAAGAGCTCTTAAAGAGATGGATTTCCACCACTCGCTTGCATTCCCAGCTCTTTATTAGACAAGAGGGAGCACAGTTATAAAGCCAGGCAAAACCTGCAATGGCAATATATGTCGAGATAATGAGCAAAATACCCCTCTTTTTCAGATCTGTTGGCAGGGGTCCACCTCCCTCCCTTCCCTTTCTCTGGTGAAAAGGTCCCCCAGGAAAACCCCGTGGCTCCAGTACAGGGGTCACCCACGGTCAGTATCAGTGAGCAGTCCCACTCGAGGCCACGACGGAGGACCCCAACTTTGCTGCCAGTGCTACAGATAGAAGAGCTCTCACCTGCCTGCACAACTACCCAAAGACCCAGTGGCAACACACACTGATGCTCCACACCATGCTTGGGACAAATCAGTCCGTGTGGCATAGAGCTGCAAGGGAGGAGTTTAGGCAGCAGAGTGCCATCAACCCATGTCCAGTCACCAACAGTCATTGGAACGTGGTCTGCCCTCCTGCACTGCAGTTACTCGTACCTCCCTGTAAAGCCTACAGGCAGAGGTGGAAGAAGATGACCATTCCAGCCTGCTTTATGGCACGTTGTTAAAGCAATCCAGGTCCACGAAGGACAGACCACTTTCCTGTCCAACTGTGATGCTGTTTCCTCCAAGAAACTATCATGAAAGTCAGGTGTCCGCATTGGCATGTCCTGAGCACAAGGGCCCTTGAGGCTTCAGGGCCTCAGGTGGATGTTTTATTTTCTAAGTTTCGCTTGACTGAGAGATTGCGTCATCCCAGTTTGGAGGTGGGAACCTCACCTCTCCTGTCTGTTGGGTTGCTGTAACCTGCTCTGCCCAGTACTATAATTTCAGACTATTTGGAGGCTGCTGCTTCATGCTGAATAGGTTGTGCCCAAGGGAGTATTTACTATGAGAGGTATTTCTACATGCATGCCATCATTTGCGATTGCTTATAGATTATTTGGGGCTGAAGATGTAAGTGTTGATCTTCAGTCTGAAAGGCCTAGATGAATGACTCCTTTAGTCAACTTTAGGAGACTGACAGCTTTTTAATTACCGAATCTATTGCTCTCCCCTTCCATTCTGTCTTACTGGGTCTATTTGGAGTTTACCAAAATACCCAAGGGCTGAGTACTAATTCAGTTAGCTCTAGGCTGGATTCTTCACCACATTTGGCCAAGTTCAAAACTAAGCATTACTCTTAGAGATGAAGCTGTGGAGTTGGGAATGATTGGAAAAGTGTACATGGAAAATGCTAAGCATGAAGGATTTGGGTATTTTCCATGTTTTGCACATTACAGCCTTTTCCCTGACTAATTTGTACTTTATACCCATCCTCAACCTAGAAACATAATCAGAAAACCTCAGAGAATCCTTCTGAGGTCCTTTAAACCTGCCTTCTCTGTAAGAAATGGGAGGCGCTTTCTCCTTTCCTGAAAACCCCCATTAAAATAATACATGGCCTTGACTCCAGAGCAAGAAGCAGCAGGACCGGAGTCAGGACTGAAGGAGGAGACCACATGGAAAAGACAGAGATAGTCCAAACAGCAGCTAAGAGGCAACACGAATTGTCCATGGGCATATATCCAGGCAGATTCGCTCACCTCTCCCTCCACCGTGTGCGACTGATGTCCAAGGGAAGCTGTGCTGGCTGTTCAGTGTCACAGCTGAACGGTGAAGAGCTTTACGCAGGGTTTGGATGACACATCCAGCCATTTTCCTGGCTGTCCAAACACATTGTGTGACGTGGACAGAGGGAAGAGAGCCTGTCTGGACAGTTTCAGTGAGGAATAGGACTCAGGTTCCCACTCGTATTGTAGCATTTCTTTCTAATTCTGTTTTTCTCTCTTTTTTTCTTTTTTTTTTTTTCCCCTTTTTCCAGAAGGCACCCATCCAAATGGCCCTACGAGCTGCCTGTGCCGTGTAGCTGTTTCCTGCTGAGCACCCGTCAGCTGGCAGCAGGTGGTGGGGGAGCTCAGCAGCGGTGGCTGCGGTGGAGTTTACACAATGCCCTGGGAACTCCTGGCACAGATGGGAACGAAGTACGTAGGAGATATTCCTGGGGTCATTACACACCGCAGGAAGAGCCTGGATTGCAGCAGTCCTGTAAGTTTCTTTCATTCATCTCTGCTGAAGTCAACAGTTGAAAGCAATTTTAAGCACTTGGATAATACAGAATATATAAATACCTGCATTCTCGCTAGCTGTAACAATTCAATGGTAAGTATGACTCTCTGGTGAATGAACAGGATATCATAGGCTTATTTTATCTTCCAAACGGGTCAGAGTTGAATCTTTTTCTGGGTTTCTACATTAATTTTCTCTTAACAGGTTAGGTTTTTACTTGGAAAAGGCATTGATGTGCTTCTCAAACTCACAGCTGCAGTGGAAACACCTCCATTCTGGAGGTATTTTAAATAAATTTGTTACAACCTGCAATTTGGCTCCACTTTCTAATGAATGCTTTCATTTTTATATATAGATATAGTTTAGGCTTGTCTATTCAGCCTGTATTCCATGTGTGTAGATCCAGTAACCTTGAATCAATATTTATCCCTTCATGATTACTTTAAGGGAACTTAAGTTTAATTAACCTTTACTGGCAATAGTGGCCTTTCCTGTGGTATCCCTGGGTTTGTACCTTTGTCTGAAATAATGAAGTTACACCCTTTGCTTCAGATATGGTGTTTTCAGTAACAATATAGGTTTTGTTAGAAATGATGAAAAATGTCTAGAATATCTTACAAAAATAGCAATTTTGCATCTTTTAAAATGGTGCGATCCTAACATTTTTAAAAATTTCAACAGCCAATTGCAAATGCTGAAAGTTTCATCTGGCAGCTGGTTGAAAAATGTGGAAAATACTGAAGCGAGCTCAAGAGTTGGATTAATTTGGCTAGTGTGAGTATTTCTCTAGGCCTTAAAAATAAGGTAGTGGGATAAAACAAATTCTGATGTTAGCATTAGACTTGTAGGCATAGTGTAATGTGTGTGTGGAGTTTTCCAGTGTATTTTGGCTCTTGTACTTAATATACAAAGAACATATAGATATACACACATATAGTCTCCACTTTGCTTCACTTGTAAGTGCAGTTGAGCTTTGTTTGGACTTTGAAGGACGTACATGCAAGTACACACACACATGCATGTACACAGACATAAATCCAGCTCTGAATATACACATGATAGATGCATGATTTCTGCTTATATCACACTGATAACTGTAAATGTAACAAATGTAACATGTAGGGGATGTTATCACTTCAGGTGGTCAGAAACAAGTCTTGGTTCTTTGTGAATAATTGGGACGGTTGCAAGACAAGGGACTCCTGAATAATCCCTT
>Ga0065711_1042386_pt1 | contig 15423 bp, 6 predicted proteins | sample Hoacrofraction12_FD_59098 | JGI IMG/M metagenome (GOLD analysis project Ga0065711, IMG submission 59098) | Hoatzin crop microbial communities from Cojedes, Venezuela - Epithelial fraction 12 v2 (version 2) | ecosystem: Host-associated > Birds > Digestive system > Esophagus > Crop | place... | reverse complement strand
GGGGGGGGCATATTATCAGTTGTAACTGGGTACCAGATAATTTGAAGTCTTAACTAGCACATTACAGCTTTCTTAAAGCTCAACATCTGAAACTTGTTCATGTGTGTAGTGCTGTGAAAACTGAAATTCCATTAACTCCGTTGGAGGGGACTCTAGCAGTGACACAGAAATCTGTACCAATGTGAAGTGATGGGGAGTGGCTTGTGAAACATCATCTTACAAATATTTCTTCTGTTGCTGTAGCCTCACAGCAATCATTAGCTTTCCGTGATTCCCAGATTTACGAAGTCCAACCAATTTGGCAAAAAGTATCTTTAAACAAGGTTGTTTGTATTAGTGGAAAACATTTAACTCATGACCGGTCAGTTCATCAGCAAATTATGCATCATTTTGGCAATGCTGTAGTTACAGTATTTTTAAAAGTTCTATTATTTGAATATTGTTAATTCTCTTTAAAAAAAAAAAGTAAACCCACATCTTAGCTAAATAAAAAGTTAGATCTCTGGTTTCATTTGCATATAGTGTCAGATGGGTTGCTCTGGTCATTTGGGAAGATACGGAATTTGTTTGCATGGAGAAGGGCCTCAGTTTTACACTGTTTTCGTTGCTTGGGGGATTGCTGACTCTGTGACTCATGCTTGTCTGAACTTTCCCTATATTTTAATGGAACACTTTATTTCTAAAGGAAATCTAAGTAGATTAAATAGGCCCTCTCTTTTTTGTTTTTATTTTGCATTAGACATAATTCTTCTAGTTTGTTCCCTTGTCTATAGAGTCAGTTTACCCCATCCTCCATTTTCATACTGCTACAAGCAGGAAAAGGGATGAGAACTAGAGATGTTTATAAAATGGCAGAAGGAGACCAGGAGAATAAGTAGGTGTAACACTTGGAATTGCCTTAAACTATTTTTTTTTTCTTCAGGTTTTCAAGTATCTTTGTCCCTTATTTTTTTTACCGTTTTATTGATTTGTTCTGAATGTGGAACACTAAACTATTTTTTTTGTTTTTAGCAATACAAGTACTTACGTTTCAGAAGATCTTTGCCTCTCCTCGTTAAACACAGTTGTGTGGAATCGCTATATTTTGTTAGAAACTTCTGTGTCGTGTATTACTTTTTTGGTAAGGGTTCCCAAAATTCTCTGTCTCTTTTTTGTTTTGTTTTTTTTTAATTCCTGTATTTTGAAAACTTTAATCAGTCAGGCCTGTTATACTATTTCAGCCTTCCAGGTAACTTGCTGAAGGCACCTAGATGTGTTTAAACAAATAAAGAGATCTAACACCTCTCTAAAACAGTGAGAAAAGGCACAGGGTTTGTACAGCAATATTTGTGTGATGACAATTCTTACAGCCTCACAGAAGCTCTTTTAGCATATGAGGAGTGTCTCTTCTCCAGAGATTAACAGCTTCTATAAGGCTTTATTGTCTAGCTGATAACATTCTAAGACGATGACAGTATTCTAGGGAGAAGGGAGTGGGGAACAATTGTTTTCTAACCCGAAGTTTGTGTTTCATCACTGTACCCAAACATAGGCTGCTGTCTCTGCTGATCTCTTCTGTGCAGGAAATCTTGTTGCAGGCAGCTGCAAACTCACTTACATGTAAGAGGAGCTACCAAATTCTAATCGGCTGGTGTTTTACGAGTGCATATTTTAAAACCTGATGCTTTGGGCCACTGTTTACATACTTGTCCTTATTTGTGGCAACAAGATTATAAATCTGAAAACACAGTGCCATTAAAAAAAAAAAGTTTAATCTGTAATTTATATTCTATTTTTTCTTTAAGTATTCCCAAATATTTTTTAACATGGGTAAACAATCTCTGTGCCTTGGACTGCTCCTTCCTTTGCCTGGCGTTGGAAATACAGTGTCACAGAGCTGAACCTGACATACCAGCAGTGGGCTTGACTTCACTATATATAATGTTGCTGTATTTTCACTATTTTGACTTTATTCTCAAGTGCCCTTTATATTATTTGGAGGAAAGTGGGGAGACAAAGGTGGTATGGCTCCCTCCCAAATGAAACTGAAGTTTGATCTTTAAAACTATAGTAAAAAAAAATCTGTGCTGATGAAGGTGATTGCACTGGACTTTCTAAAAGTCAGAATTTTTTTAATGTCATGGTTATAGTTACTGTCCTACATGATGTCAAAATATGCTAGAATTCATTCCACTTTATTTACAATTGGGGATAAAATACAAGTATGGTGGTTCTGTATCGGTTTCCATTAAGTCTTTAAAAGCACTCTGCTGCTGCCTGAGCTGTAGTAAACGTTAATATTAATTACTATTAACCCTCTTCTGTTGGTGAGGAAGCACAAATGCTGAGAAGCCAGCAAGAAAAGATAAGGTCTGTGTCTCTCAATGTATAGCTGCTGGCCTGGAGCCTTTTTCATTCTCTTGTTTCTGTTTCTTAAAAAAAAAAACACAAAAAAACCCAACCGAAAAATCAAAACCAAATAAAAAACCCCCAAAACCCAAAGGTAGATTGTTTCCTGATGCACGTGTGTTACAAGACCAGTCTCTTGTCTCTACACATGCATTGTACTTAGGTCCTTTTTTTATTTTTTGGCGTATTGTGTCCGTGTTTTGCAGTGTTATATTTGTGTCAGTGTTCCTTTTTGATCCCCTAGGTTATATCCCGAAGGTGTGGATAAGTACCACAATGGATCTTCGTATAGACAGGTAGGTAGTATGTTGTGCTGAAAGCTTGCAGGGGAGTATTGCTGACAGCTCCTCTCGCTGAAGAAGTCCACCTTAGCCGCTGGCTCTTTGTGTGTAGCAGGACTCGGTTCCTTGCGTCGCTGCACAGAAGGTGGGGAGCATTGGGTACCTCTGAGACAGATCCAAAAGTAGCCAACATCCCCTTACAGGAGCCGTCCTGTAGATAGTCATTAAGAAATCCTCTCTGTTTGCTTTATCTCTGTAAGTGTCTAAAGTATTAGGGTAATCTCTCCAGGTTGCATATATGTGTTTTATCTCCTTTTCTGTGTTTTGGAGGGTGGGGGCATATCTTTATTTTGATTTGGCTGCCATTTATTTTAAAATAGAGAAGCTGGAGTATTAAAACCTTAATTGACTAAAACTGTAATCATTGTTATTTATTTCATATTTTTTATTTTCCTTAATTTCATTAATTTTTTATAACTTCATCACAGTTACTGAAATATTAAAGGACTGGAATCTCAAATATCTTTGAGAAACTGTTTTTGCAAAAAACCCCCACATCTTTATTCTTGCAATTGTTGCTACTGTAACAGCTTACTATAGAACTTTTCCATAATAAAAATACTTAGATCTTCTTGGTTTTTTTATCTGCAGTAAATTGCATCCCCTTGACTCTCTGACTGGCTTATTGGATCTCTCCTTGTTTTACCACGCCTGGTTATGTGGCGTATTTCTTCTGATTACCTGGTACATTGCATGGTTACTCTTCAAAATCTATGCTACAGAGGTTAGTACTTAGTGACAGTGCCAAAGGTGTAACATCAGTGTTTCACAGAGAATACTTTCTTTTCAAAAGAAGTTTTACTAGGAAATAACTAATTGTAAATTTTTGAATTTTCCAAACATGCCCTACAGATAGTATCTGATAACTGAACAGTCAGGGCATTAACCGACTTTCCCTTTTGCTCCTTGGAGCAAGGCAAGCCGGTGCTGCTTACAAAATTAATGCTTTGTTATTGCCACCTCCTTCTCTTACTCCCCTACTTCTGTTTCCATGTCCCCATTCTCCTGTACATGTTTGATGCTAAATCCATGCAGGTGCTTTTGGGGCCGCCCTAACAAAGAACCGCTTTGTGCTTTCATGGGTTCTGCACAGTGTTCTTTGTCCTCTTTAGGTGTGAAGACAGATAAGCCAGCGCAGGGCCCGTATGTGACTGGCAGTGTCCTAGCTTGGTCTCTTGCATGTGGTTCCATGCGATGATTTTGTAATTGAGTGTGAGACTAGCTGAAGACTTGTGACAAACAGCTACAGGTTACGTAGGAAGATAATATCCAGCAACTGCACAGCTCTCAATCGAATTTTACAATAGAAAAGAGAACAAAATGCTATCAATTTGCTGTGAGCTAAACTCTAGAAATCTCAAATTTAAGCAAGCCATCAAGTACACAGTTCTTCGCCACAGAGACATGTTCATCTAACTTGGGCTGCAGTATTAAAGTAGACTTCAAGCAGTCTTGGGAATTAAGACGCTTTTGCTTTTTCATTCAATCATAAAATTACAGATTAATATGGCTAAAAAAAGACTGTTTAAATATATAATGAATCATATTGGACTAAATGTGAGACCATGATTGAAGAGAGAAGGAAAAAAAAAGTCTTGCCAACAAAGAATTGGAGAAGACTTGATCGTTAACTAATCCAGATATTTCTTTGTAAAAATCCAGAGGAAAAAAAATTGTTCATCTAACTTGATTTTTGTTTGTTGTTTTTTTTAAAAAAAACATTACTAGACTGCAGATTAGTAAGAAAAAAAAAGTGAAGTTTAAATCCTGGACCAAGGTATTGGTGTGAAACACTCTTACGGGATGAAAGGCATACAGTGCTTGTTGGAGTGTTAGCTTTAATTAAGAAGGTCTAGTTGTTGTGAGTGCATGGAGAAAAGATTAACAATGAGTCAAGCATAACTGATGTAATGTGTCAGAATCTATAAAAGGCTCCCAACAACTGCTCTGAGGTGTGAACAACCTTTTTCAAAGGACAGTAGTTGAAGTCCCAGTGAGCACTGTGTATCAGTGTCTGTAATTATTGTATTGCTCATAAAACTGGAAGGCAAAAGAAGCATCCAGTTGTGAAGGTACAAAATGGACCTTGCCCTTTTGACTGTTGAACAAAAGATTTGTTTACCCACATGATTTGTTTTTTATGAGCAAAAATAGATACTTGCATAGTGTTAACTGAAAAGTCAGGAAAGAACTTGTAAACTTAGTCTGAATGAAGTCACTTTATTAATGCTTTGAAAGCAATTGCTACCTGAAATTTCAGTTTTGCAGCTGGAAACAGGAGAATAAAACTGTGATACGTGAAATGAGTGCAGTAACACAAAACTGACAGACATTACGGTTTAGATTTCAGTCTTGTTTCTGAATGTGGTGTCACTATTTTTTCCCCTGGATATATGGTTAGAGGGATTTCTTGTTGTAATGTTATGATGCCCCTAGCTACACATTATATGGGTACATGGAAGGTGTTTGAAGATAAAGGTATCTGCATTTTCTGAGATTTCTCAATTTTAAACATATGGAGTAAAGTCTTTTTGTTTCTGTCTTGGAAGTTTCAGGCTAGTTTACTAAGTTGAAGCAGTGGGGTATGTGCCTTTGTAGTTCATCGTTCGTCTGACAAGTAACAGCTCGACTGTGGTCTTTCACAAAGTTTTCTTGTGTTTTCCTCTGTATAACAACTTCTGATGTTTGTATTTAGATGCATCATTTTCCTGTCCAGCCAACTTTTGCTGAGGAGACAGACCAGTGCCTGCCTAAAATCTTAAACAGCAACCCTCCCCTTATTATAAAGGTAACTGAATTCCCACCATCTCCCCAGCTAGGTGTGTGCTGAGGAGGTGTTTCTCAAAGCAGATAAAGCTACCAGTTAGTTAAACCGAGGTGCTTGTTCTTTGACAAGCTGCCAGGGAACACTCAAGCAGGAAGTTATGCTTAATGGTGAAAATTTGTTCAGTGGTGACATCTGCTGGTGCTCACCACACTGCTGCTTTAAGCTGAAGGCAGACTTGGAGGTGAGATCTGTTTGTCTGCAGCGTAAGTGTGTTAGTGTGTACTGATGCAAAACCAACAGGTTAGTGACATTCAGTTTTTTTTTTAACTCTTTCAGCTTTGGGTCTGGTCAGATAAGCAGGTGTTTTGTCAAATCTTCGTACAATCTTAACACTTTGCCTCTGCTGCTTATGTTTGAGTTCTTACGTGTGTGTTCTCTCTTGAAATTAAGAAATTATTGCCATATTTATATTAGAAGTTGGAATTCTTTATTTAAAAAGACAATACTAAAAAGCTCCTTAAAACCTGTGAGTAAAGAAGAGTAATTTTGTTCTGGCTATGGTAATCATTAATGGGATTTACTGATTATAATATTTAGCAATTGGAGACCGTTATAAGAAGTATTGTGTAAATAAAGAATATTCTCCTGCACGTGCAAAATCCACGTTTACTGATTTTGCAGATCTTTCATAAGACTGGAGATGTCGTAGGCTGCAATCCATTTGAATCCATTTTTTAAGCTTTGCTGCGTTATGAAAGGGTGGGTGGGGAAGAGTCGAGCACAGCACAGTTAAAGGTGGAGGAAGTCTAATTTATAATCTCAGCCATTACTGAAGTGTCTAATTTATAATTGGGTCTTGCATAGTGTTAGAAATCTGGTTATTTTTGGTTTGCCATATTAACTACTTAATCACATGAAAAAGCAGTATTAGGTCTGGTACCGTATGGCACACTGTGTCATTGAGCTCTGGGGTGCAAAAACAGTTCTTCCCTTAGACTTTTTTTGCTTCTTGGCTCTTTGTCTGAGCTGTTAGCTGTTAAGATAAAAAAAAAAATTGTTAGATCTTCTTGAACTCAAAGAAATGACGTACCATTAAAGTTCTCTGAAGCTCTTACTAACTTATCCAGAGTGGTTCTAGGGATGTGTGCAGTCATTTGCCTCCCTTCTTCTGTTACACGCCTGGCTTTAGTCTGTGTGAGCTCTTTCTTTGTTAGGGATTGCTTTTGTATGGATAACCGTATTTTAAGGAAATACATTGGACTTTGCATGCACTGAAACATTTTTCCTTTCTTTGTAGTTTTTGGCCTTACAAGACTTGATGTTACTTTCCCAGTATTCTCCTGTTCGACGACAGGAAGTCTTTAGCCTTAGTCAGCCAGGTAATTATAAAAATTATTTCATATTCATTCTTTTTCTTTTTTTAAAAGTGTTAGTCAAATGCTTTTAGAAGTTATTTAATGCTGTAAGGCACGCTACATAAGCCAGGAGGCCTCATCCCTATGATGCCTTTTCCAAAAGGACACTTAATTATCTATATTCATGTTGTTTCATCTACTAAGCTCAACACTGGTGCCTGTTGTTTGATTTCAATGACAGCCGTGAGGAAGCAGAGGTCGTAGGATACTGAAAGCAGGGCCCTCTTGACACCACCAGTCAAATAGTCCAAAGCGAATAATCTAACAGATGTGTACGAAAGCCTAATTTTCAGATGTGAATGAGGTGAAATCAAGCATAAATGGTGAGTCACCACTAGAGCTGTGAAAGCAAACAATGGCTATAATTTCAATTAGTGTTCAAGCCTCTTGCTGTATGTAAAGATAGGGCAGAGAAGGTCAATTAAAACTGCTTAGAGGCCTTCAGGAACTTCTTGTTACACCTCATCAGGAATTCTAGTGTTTGTACTACTTCAAAACTGTTTACTGTCACCGTTGATATTACTTTGTTCATTTTAGTTGTTCAGTGATTTCAGATCTGATGAGCCAAGCTGCCTGTTTTTCCTGCTTGCGTAGTGGGTTTCACTAAAGTCTGTTGATGGAAGGGTAGAGTCTGTCTTCATCTTCCTCTCAGTACAAATAAACCATCGCGGTGAAAACGCGCTGTGTCTTTTTAACAGTGGAGTGGTACTATAATCTTTGAAGCTTATGCTGAGAGCACGTGGGCGCTGTCAGAGTAGATACAAAGATGAGCATCTGGGTTAAACGTACCTACTGCGTTTCCTTTTTGTTCACACGCTGCTAGGTGGGCACCCGCACAACTGGACTGCGATATCGAGGGAATGTTTGAGTCTGCTGAGTGACCTGACCCAGAGGCTGATCACACAGCAGGAAGCTGCGGCAGCAAATGGGAGAGCAAAGCAGCCAGCAGGAGAGCTGAAAGTATCTCCACAGACTCCAGGTACGTGAGGAAACACTCAGAACAGTTTGTGAAGCGTAGCAGTACCAATAGATCGCCTAGGTACATTAGTCTCAATGAAGTTGTGTGGGGGAAAATGAGTCACAGGGTTTTCTGCAAATAAATGCAAACAAAAAAATTGCCTCCCCCGACTTCACTTCAGGTATTCTTGTTGAAATAATCCCAAAATAACTAGAAAATTTGGAAGGATCATGTTGACTCAGTTTGTTTACTTTGCATGATGGTATGTTCAATACAGTATCTTTTCAACACTTGCATGAATTGAGAAGGTCTGAGTATTACAATTTTAGTAAGTGGTTGAACCTAGTGTAGGGAGAACTTAAGTCTTGCCAGGAGATGCTTTGTAATTTGCATAGCTGCTCTTGTGATTAGTTTAAGATGGTAAAATTAATTTTTAGTTTTGTTGTTGTGGGGACTTAGAATATTCTGTTTGTGATATACTAGTATCACTGTAGAATTAGAAAAACCAGTCTGACTCTGGCACTATGTGCAGCCTGCAAGCGTTACACGTGTTTTACATGCCAGACTTGGGCATCATTCCTGGCAGCAGAGCTGTGCTAGCGCAAGGGGTGCCAGGCAATTGAATCCCTTAGCAGTCAGTGCCCGGATCCAAGTGCCCTGGCACCAGCAGGGCACAGTTGGTATGGCAGAGGTGGATTTCTTCTAGTGCTGCTGTTCCTTGGATTTTGTGACTGACATGTCTTTTCCTACACACCAAGCAGAATCAGAAAGAATTGCCATTCTTTTATAGGTAGCCTTTTTTTGTAGTACTTATTTCTAAAAGCACACTATAGGTAGTTACATACCAGAGCATAGTAATCCTAGCTAGCAAAAGGAGAAAAATAAATAAATCCACAGGGATCTTTCTCATCACTTGCAGTTCTTAAACTGATGAACTTTTAAAGCACTTCATGCTCATGTGGATATGTACTGCTTTGCAAAACCACGGCGAAAACAATGCCCTTTAATAAAAGCTTTAATGATAGAGAGGTTGTTGACATAGCAATCAAATAACAAAACTCATCTCTTATTTCCCATGTGCCAGCCTGCTTGTCTCCATGCAGTGTGTTCTTTGTCATTAGGAGCTGCTGTGACAGACGACATGTCTTTCCAGTTACAGAGGTCTAATATTGTTCCCAGAGCCTCCATGTCTTCACTGGTTAAATCGTCTCTAATGCCTTCAAAGACATCGCCTGGGTCTGATGTTGGTTCGCCTTTCAGCTCACCTGCTCTAAATTGCAAGATGGGAATTCCGGATGTAAGCTCTCCTTGGCATGGACCAGTCCAAAGTCCTCATGTTATGAGAAGGGGACTAAAGCTGTGGACATCAGGTTCAGGTAGAGATTTTTCCACAGCGCTGTTTTAGCCTTCTAGTTGTAAGTGTAGTAGGCATGTCGATGGAGATCTGTCTTGAGGATTAAAGTGGCAGCAACCAGTGTTTCTGAAGATACTGTATTTCTCTTGTAGATCTGCAAATGAATGGTTCCCACCACGAATCCTTCCCAGTGCTCTCTGCTGCAAGAGTTGGCAGTGAGGCAGTGCAGCCAAGCTTTATTTACACATGGCTTCAGAACAAGCAAGAACAGGTAGAGTATAAGTTGCAGTACAGATAGGTTACAGCCAATGCAGTTCAGGTGTTCTCTCTTCTGGAAGAACTTTACATTTTTCTAAATGATTACGTCCTTCTCCAATTAGGCTACATAACAAAAATCTTCCACCCCCCAATCCGTTTGTACTCTGAGGAGATGGTAGGGTTGAGTACAGCCAACTGTGCGTACCTTAGACAAATACAGATTATATTTTTAATCTTTTGTTTCTTTTCAGATAAAAAACTTCTTGTCAAAACGAGTGCTGATAATGTATTTCTTCAGCAAGGTAACTGTGATCCTATGTGTTGTGACTGAGCAGCATGGGCTAGAAATGCATGAGCGTATGGATTCTGCTTGTGGCACTGTGTACCTTTTGCAGATAGTAACAGTTCTAAAACCTTGCTTTTACTCTAAGGTTTTCTGTAAGTACAACTTTGTACTTACTGTGAGTTTCATAGCAGGATTATCCAATACCTGCATAAAAAGAATAAGAATATTTACTTAAACTCATTGGTTATAAACTGCATTTTGCATAAAGCATCATGTACTAGTAAAACACAACTGAGAACTTAACTAGAATTGTCTCGGTATACTAATTGTAAGGTGATATGGCTTCTAGTTAGTTTTAAAATTCACTTAACTGCTTTTTGTTAGGACAGTGTACCAAATACATTCTTTATAGTTTTCCTTTGTGGGAGAAGTGGTAGCTAGAATGTTGGGTATTTCTCCTTAAGAAATGCTGGTACTAATATTACTACTACTTTTCAGGTGAACTTGAACAGTTACACTAAACTTGCGTAGCGTTTACACAGAAAAAGAATTGGGTATTTCTCTTAGCATAATTAAACGATAACTCTGTTAACTTTTTACAGAAGCATCCCCCTTTAATTTAGGTCTTTGTTTTTTGGGGATTTAAAAGTTTCTTGCAAATAGGGATCATATTTTTATATGCAAATCTTTTTTGTGTATGACATAATGGTTTATACTTACATGTACAGCAGTGTTTTCTGGTCAGTTATGGACTGGAGCTGAGACTGAGGCATCAAGAGCATGAAATAGGCACGAGGGAATTGTATTGCCCATTTAGCCCTTGAAAACTAGTTAGCTTTTTCTTTTTTTTTCTTTTTTTTTTCTTTTTTTTTTTTTTTCGGGGTGGAAGGGAAGTCCCCACCATAGCTGTAGCTTTGTGCGCAGCTCCTGTCCAAAAGAATTTTAGTTTCTTCAAATATCAGATTTTTCTGGGTATTCTGAGATCTGTCAGCCTTGCGGGTCTCTTCTGAGGGGAGGGACGTGACCCTATCAAATGTGTAATACCCTAAGTGAAGCCTGCAATTTTGGTGATACTATTTATACAGTGCACTCAGAATGCTTTGATTTCTTCTCAGCACCCAGAAGCTTCCATCGAAGCTGTCTTCTCCGATACCCAAATGCACATCTGGGCTTTGGAGGGTAAGCAGGTTTTCTTCCCCGGTGATCCACTCTGTTGGCTCATGGAACTACAGCAACTGAAAAGATCCGATTCCAGGTTCCTGGGATTCTGTGCTTTATAAATGTAACGGAAGAAAAATCTTTGAATCTCTTTTGACAAAATCCCAGCTGCATTTCAGATACCAACATGAATAAAGGCCTGATTCACTTGTTAGTTTTGAGATCCCACACGAGATCTTGCTTTACTTTCTGTAGAGGTTTGGTAGAGATTACTAAACTTGATTTCTGTTGCTTCTCCCCCATGTGAACCCATGTATCACTTTTACATTTTTTCCAGTAACAAATTTGTGATGTCTTTTTTTCAAGAGCTTTTCTGACTAAAGGCTCTGAGTCTTTCTCCATTAGTCACGGAGAGTGGAGGGAGGGAGGCAGGCACTCAGGTAGTAACTTAACAAATCAATGGGAAAAGATGGTCTGCAGACAATTAAAAGACCAATGACAGTATGTGGTGGCACTACGGGATTTTATTTTTTGTTTCAAAGTCATGAGCAAATACAGATATTGATAGAATCTTTTTATTAGATTTGACTGTGCAAAAGTTGATCTTTTTCCTAGGCTATATGTTTTATGGGCAGATACGCCATGCTGTGTCAGATTTAAGATGACAGGTTGGGACGTGTAGGGTCAGGAGATAGGGATCACACACAGAGTTTGCAGGAAAGCAGAAGATACCATTTGTGATTTACCTAAGGACAGGGGGCTGGGCTGCAGTTTTTAAAAATATGATAAACAAGTAAACTGAGAAGGGGTTTAAAGCTAAATCAAGGTTTCCTTCAAAGTAGTAGACAGTTCTCATACAAGCTGAACAAAGGAAGCTAAGTGATCTGGAAATGTTTGTTTATGGCTAGAAAAATTGTGAAATAGGTCCTGTCGCTTGGTTCATGTCGGGTACAGCTCTGATCAGAGCAGTAGAGAGATGGAGCCAATGCTTTTTTAAAATTTACTTTATATGTAATCTCTCTTGCATTGCCATGAACCTCAGACTATCGTCAAACCAGTGACTGGTCTAGTCCTGAAGCAAGCCAAAGCTGAGGTAACTGTCATCTGGCTGCAGTAAGTCCTGGAGAATTCCACCACAGCAGTAGAATCTTCAAGCAAAACCATGATCTTTGTTACTGCTTCAGTAGTTGAGAATTCGGTAATTATAGCAACCTTTTTTTTTTTTTTTTTAAAGGTCTGTCTCATTTGGTAGCAGCCTCCTTTACTGAAGACCAGTTTGGAGTTGTCCAGACTACATTGCCAGCTATCCTGAGTACTTTACTGACTCTTCAGGAGGTAAAAACTGTTCACTCTTCCTTACTGCAAAAGGAGTTTAGGAGGAGGAGTTTGTTAATTTTATATTTTGACATTGCTGACCGGTGATAATATTCAAGTTGGTACCACTGTAAATGGCTTCTCTTCTGCAGTTAATATAAACAAAACAGCTAGTTGCCACTGTGTGGATTATGAAACAGCTGAATAAAAACCCTGTTAGGTTTTTAAAATGTAGAAGTAAAAAGCATGTTTTTAATGGAATGTTTAATTAAAAAAAAGTACTATGTGCTTGGTTAAAAGCCTGATTTCAGGGGTGCAGCAATCACAATACTGTATTTTATGCATAGTTAGGACTTAATTTTTATTTGGCTGTACACAATTCCTCATGCAACCTGGAGCATTTGGAAACATTGAAAATCACAGGAGGTAAGATCTGTGTGGTGTTTCTCTACTAACGCTGAGACGTTACTGTCAAATTACTGATGTTTGTGTAATGTGTATTTAAAAAAAAAAAATCCAGATTTGTTTCCTAGGCAATGTGTCTCCTATTGACATAACCATTTTACAATGCCTTAATGGAGTTTCTTGGAAAGAATTTAGAGGTTATTAAAGTTCTTCAGTGTAAGTCATCTATTCCAAGAACAGGCACCGGGCAGGGGGAGCCAATAGCCTTGTTTCTGAGATAAACAAGCCACAATACAGGCCAGAGTTGTATTCCTACTGCAGTGTGTGCTGTGCTTAGCATTTAAGACTCATTAGCAGAGAATCTTATTTCGCAGAACTTGGTTCTGTGTTCACGTTGATGGCCAGGAACGGCAAGCTCAAGCTCAGTCCCCAACACATTTTTGTGTGTCTTAGTGGAATTCCTGAACTGGCACTTTCTTTTTGCTTTAGTTGACATAGATGTGTTGCTAGTTACATTATGAAATAATTGAACAAGATGAAACAAGTTTGTTTATGTTTTTCTCCATCAGGTCATAGACAGACATTTCAAACTGCCTCATGTTTCTAGCAAGCCCCCCAGGATTTCGGGAAGTCTGGTGGACACATCCTACAAAACGCTACGGTTTGCACTTAGGGCATCTCTGAAAACAGCGCTATACCGGATAACTGCTGTCTTTGGAGAACACTTAAAGTAAGAACTTTTTCATGGTGGCTTGCTTGCTAAATTTGATTTTAATTAATATTATTGTAGGACCTGTGAAAAGGGAAGTTTGGGCAAAAATCCCCTCAGGTCATTATTCTAACATGGTATTTTAGGGTTTTTTTGTTTGTGGAACCCTAAAAAGTTCTTGTTTAGATATATGGTCCTCCTTAGAAACATATTAGTCATAGATTTCTGGGCAATTTTTCTTAGTGACTTTTTGTGAACTCTTTAGAAGCAGTCCATGAATACCACTCGTTTAATAAGTCTTAGCTGTTGAAAAGCAAGTAAATCAGCTAGAGACAATTGTCTGTTCTGTAGGGAGAGAATCCGATGAAGAGTCCAAATAATCAAATTCCCTTGCTTCTGGGTTGTTTGATGGCTCTTTCTCAGCTACTGTCACAGCAGGCAGACTTCCATAGTTGGCCTCTGAATATGTAGGGCTGAAACTTCCTGCAGCATCTGCCCATCTCTCCCTGTGGGGATGAAACCCCGCGCAGTTTGGAAGTGCTCGATACACAGGAGAGAGCGTTTTAAGAGATTCTTTCTTACCTAAATTATCCTTTCAAGTTAAACAATTGCTTGTGTGTGTGTTTAAAGGTAAGGAAATAGGCTGGGTTTCTCAGGACAAGTGTGTTTTAGTAGTGGAAGCCGTTGAGGGTAAGAATTGACAGTTTTAAGGGTTAGTATACTTTTTTTTCCTTGGAAGTAGATTTTTCATACAGCTGGGTTTTCTTAAAATTTAGCTTCAGTGTAATTGTTGATTTCAGTGTACGCTTAATCTTGGCACGAGGCTTTACTTCTGGTGTATTGCATTTAACGTAAAATCTTATGTTCTGCATTTGTTGTTTTTAGTGCAGTGCAAGTGTCTACAGAACATAAGAAAAGACTGCAGCAATTCTTGGAATACAAAGAATAAATAACAGATTTTGATGCAGCTACGTTATTTTTCTTTCCCCAACACTCTTGGTGAGAAGAAGGTGGGACTTTTTATCTTGGCTTTTTGGAAAAGCATGTGGAAGTACAAGTTACAGAACAAAATTCTTAAAACTGTAGAAGAGCTCTTCCAGGTTTGGATTATCTTTTATATAATAAAAGTTTTCTAAAATTCATCTTGCCTTCTTTCAATATCACTTACAAATGAGAAAGTGTTAGTTCCTATTTTACGTATGGCTATGACATCTGAGATTTAGAGTTACATTGCCACTCGGATCCTTCACTGTTTTTCATGATGTATTCTTTCCCTGCCCTTTTCTGTTAGCAGGCTGGATAGAGATTTACACAGATACTTAGCGTGCCTAAGAGTTTCATAAATTTAGTTGATAACACTTTTAGTGCAGATGAAGCGTGTACTTTAAGAGTAGGAAACAGATGTGCCCAGGAATAAAACATGCTACTCTTCTGTAAGATGGAAATATTCCTTCAGAATAAAGTGGATGTGCAGAAAGGCATTGTTAAAGCACAAATGCTGCTTGAAAAGCTAGCAGCTTGGATTTTATCTTTAAGGTGACCTGGGAAACAAAGTTCTGATATATATTGAAATATACAGGAAACATGACTGCATTTAATAAAACTCCAAGTTACGATATTGTGAATTACAGTTTAGATCAACAGCTTTCTGTTAAGGGGGACAGGAAGGATGTTAACAGCATATCCAACTTCTTCAAAATAATACACATTATTGCTAGCTTCTTGTGAACAATATGACTTTTTAAAAGCATTTTCTTAAGCTTTTTGTCTGGAAGTAAATTTGTCCAAATTGTTTGAAAATTAGCTACTCAGTCTTTAAACTGACTCCAGTTACTGGGATATCTACACTAGAAAATATGTATGGAGTATGAAGAGCTGAGATGTAGTTGCAGTACCTTACTGTAATTTCCTTGGGCTAACAGTAAGCTAAATCATCTTGCAAATGAGTTTAATGTGATAAGAGGAAACAAAATTTGGATCATTTTCCTTCCATTCTTTTCAGTGCTCTTGGTCCTATGGGGTTTTTGTGCTTTTTTTTTTTTTTTTTTTTTTTTTTTTTTTTTTTTTTTT
>Ga0065711_1042385_pt1 | contig 15424 bp, 9 predicted proteins | sample Hoacrofraction12_FD_59098 | JGI IMG/M metagenome (GOLD analysis project Ga0065711, IMG submission 59098) | Hoatzin crop microbial communities from Cojedes, Venezuela - Epithelial fraction 12 v2 (version 2) | ecosystem: Host-associated > Birds > Digestive system > Esophagus > Crop | place... | reverse complement strand
CCCGGGGCGCGGGTCTCGCGTGGTGGCGGCGGGCGGGCCGCCCGCGCGCAGCTGGTAACGGGCGCTGGTGCCGGCGCTCCCACGCCGCACCTCGCGCCTCCGCCGCTGCGTGACACGCGGGTCTTCCCACGTCCTCGTGCACGCGCGGGAGCGTAGAAACCCCCGAGTAAGACGTCATCTCGGTTTCCCGTAAAGACGCGCGCAGATGAGCTGTCGAAAAGAAGAAGAAGAAAAAAGAAAAACCGAAAACCCACAGAGGCCGCGTTGGAAATTTCTTGTTCATTCATAAATAATTTCGGCGTGCCCGCCCGGCCGCGGCGGCGATTGGCTGCGGCCGCCTCCTGCCAGCCCCCGAGGACCCGATGTGAAATTAGTCGCAAGAAAGCATGTAATTGACCGAGTCACGTGCGCGCAGGGGGCCAGGAGCGGAGCGAGCCAGAAGGGGAAAAATCAAAAGAGGGAAAGCACGTTAGACCATGCGAGCGAAATCCGCGATCGTTCGCGATCAGGATGTCAGGTTAATGCAGAAGACCACTTCGATCCACAGGGAAAGTTTTCATCTCAGGAGTTTGGAGCAGAGGGCCCGTGGGGCAACATGGCCGAAGGTTAATTTTCTTTTTCTATTGTTTTACTCTGATTTTCGCTCGCTCTCTCCCCCCCTCTCCCCCCTCCCCTCCCAACCCCCCCTTTTAACCCAACTATGCATTACCCTTTTTGAGCAGCTCGCCCGAGGGGGCTTTCTCCAAACCCATTGTTACCCGGCTCAGAAACTGTTCCGTACCGCCCACACCGATTCACGACTTGAAAAGCTTTCAGGGGGCTATTGTCTGAATTGTTCCTGTTTGATTAAGCACGGTCGCGGTGGTGGGATGAGAAAACGGCCGTACACCTGTCCCAACTTGAATCGAAAGTTTATTCCGAGGAGGGATGGACGCACGCTGGAAAATAGTGGTTTCCGCGCCGCATGTGCAATAACCCGTTGTGCAATCCACCCAATTTTGCTTATTCTGTGTCCTCCACCTCTCCTCGGACGGCCTCCCCCCTCGCCCCCCGGTCCTGCGCCTTGCCAGGAGAGACCAGTTGGGCTGAGGATTTCTGTCGAGGAATGGGATCGGTCTTAAACCAGCAATATTCAAGTAAAGTATCGCGTTCCGTGCTGTGATGTGGCTGAAAGATGGAGTTAAATGGAAAAATACACGTATGTAGAGAAACGTGGGCTGCCCTGGGCACAGAGAGAGGGAGAGCCTCGGTACGCCGTGTTTCCTCTCCATAACCTCCGGTGATTTTATCTTTTTACGTATTTTGGGGAGAAGGTTGTGTATTTTAGGATTTAGGGGAAAAAAAGCTCTTTTCGCCGTTCAGCTTTTTGCTTTTGTTTTGTTCGCCTTTTTTTTTTTTTCTCCTCACCCGTTTCTTCTGTAGTAACTCCTTTATACAGTGGCGAAAGGATGTTACCAGAATTTAACTCTTCGCTTTGCATCTTGTCCCCCCCCTTCCTTTTTTTTGTCCCCCCTTCCCCCCCACCCCTCCCGCCTCTCCCTCTTCCTCAGCAGGGGCGAGTAAAGGTGGAGACGAGCCCGGGAAGCTGCCGGAGCAGGAAGAAGAGGAGGAATCCCAGGTTTTGCACGGAACCGGCCATTGCAAATGGTTCAATGTGAGAATGGGATTCGGGTTCATCTCCATGAGTAACCGAGAGGGAAGCCCCTTGGAGTCTCCGGTTGATGTCTTTGTACACCAAGTAAGGCTCATTTTTTGTCTTTCATCTCAGCCTGCCGCATCTGGTTGAGCTCAGTGGGACTCCGGTTTCACGTGAAGAGAAGTAACCTAATTTTCCTAGGTATTTAGGGGCATCTGTAATTAAAAAGTTGCCTTAGGTTGTGGTTTTGTTGGCAGCGTACAATTTGAGTAAATAAGGTCGTTAGATTGTTCTTAGTCTCTGTGGCCAGAGATCTGTGCGAAGGGATAACGTTGTTTCTTTACATCTTCCTCCTTGCTTGGAAACTTCTCCCGTGCCTTTTATTTGTTTTCAGATGCCACACTTTTCTTTTTAACAAGGCTTATTATTTGTTACCAGGAGCAGATATGCCTTTCCTTGAAAACTGGTTAAATTTAAGCTCAGAGAAGGATAAATAAACGTAGGTTTTCATTTAGATAACATTTGAATACAATTTTAAACGCTTTTCTTGTAAACCTCGAATTGCTTTTTAAAAGCTCATCTGAGATTAGTTAGTGAAATTAAGACATAATTACAGTGTTATTTTGCAGTAATTCAGACCTGAGAGTGTCCCTGTGGTGATACACTGAAGTGTGTATGGGGTTTGGCTGGTTGATTTTTAAATATTCCTTCCGGGGACGGGGGGGTGCAGGGGGGAGTAACGATTAAGGAATCGGAGCAAACACAACGTCTCTGTAAGGCTGTTTGGGAGAGAAGGCGCGTGTGGCTGTTGTTTTTATTTTTAAGCGTAGCAGCGTGAACGGTGTCACATTTTGGACGTGGAAGCTGGTACGAATGCCTTCATGCAAAGGAGTTTCAGAGGCAAGATACGTACAAAATGATAAAGGGAGCTTTTCCCAAGGTCTGTAGCGTGGTTTGTGAAGAAGGAGCATGTGTAGAGCTTCCCCTGTCCTTCTCTTAGTCTCCAGTTGCAACCATGCTATTTTGAATTTCACCCGTCTTCTCTGTGATCAGAGAAGAGGAGAGTGGTATCAGGTAAAGAGACCATTTTGGGTTTGGCCAGGGCCATGTTAGGAGGGCAAAAAGGCATCTTAACTTTTTACGTAGTTGTCCATTTTCTATGACGTTTGCAGTGACGGGGCAGGGGGGTGTTCCATGATTATATAGTGATTCCCTTCGAAAGTTCCATTTGATGGCCTGGCCACGTTTTGTGGTAACTTTCATCAGACTTTTTAAAATAATACACCTTTCATTAAGTTAATAAAAAGGTGACTGCAACTTAGGAGGAGTTCTGCTGCTGTGGCATGTGTTGCCTTGCTCCTTGCGGTGGTGGGGCGCGTTTCTGATCCTGCTGTCTTGCGTGTACCCTGCGCCTGCGGCCCTGCACGGCAGTCTTAGCTGCTTGCATTTGGGATCATGCACAAAGTGCAGAATCCAGTAGTGAACCTAAATCCTTAGCTTCCTGCTTCGTATGGGCGTATGAGGTGCCCCCTTCTTTGCTGCTGTTTTTCTCTTTTTAGAACTGAATGAGTGAAAATACTTACCAAAGAAGGAGTGCTCTGCCTCCTGGTTTTGTCCCTTTCTTCCGTTTGTACCTTTGAAAGTCATGAAATTGCTCTTTGGAGTTCTGTAAATTTACTTTATGGATAAAACCCTTTTTTCTTCATCTAATTTTGTGTTAATATGTGTAATTCTTTTCTGCTTCTCAAATAATATGACAAACATTTGAAGCATAGCAGTGTTAATAAAAAAACCCCACATTTTGAAACGAAGGTATTCTTAGAGCTGTGGAAATAGAGAAGTGTTGAACTGCATGATAACGTGATACATTTAATTAATACTAAATAAGGTGTGCTGTTCCATAAGGGAAAGTAGTCATAGAAAATAATAAAAATGTGTGTGTTAAATTTGGAAGTCGCTATTCAGTTGTGTCTACTAAAGGAGGGGACAAGAAGGAAATGTTAAGCATGTTTGTTTACACCTTAGTTTTTTACGCTTTTTTTTTTTTACTTTTTACACACAGGTTTCTAAGACATTGTAGTGTAAAATGCAATGAAAAATAACATGCTTCATGTTATTTGTCATTGCACATAAACTGTGCGCCTCAGTCATTTTGAGTATTACTTAGAGATACGTCTTACTGAGTGAAGTTATTAGTATTCTGCAATGGGTTGCTCTTGACAACAAAGAAACTATTTTTCTTACCTTTTTCTTTCTGATGAAATCTAGGATATACATAAACTTAATGGTGACCTGAATCTTCTTCCCATCACTCAAAAGTAAAATTTTTCTGTTTAATGTAATGGGGAGAAGCAGTATCTACTTAATTTCAGAGTACATTTTTAGATAATTTATATTGCCATATAGAACGCTTTGTGTTAGCTGACCAGTGGTAACAGTAGCAGCCAGAGCATAAAAATGTCTTTAAATCAGTCATGTCATTTAATAGTGCTGCTTATACAACAGAGTTTGTTGCCTGAACAGTGGTTGGACCCTATTCCTATTAGTTTGAAAAATTCAGTCTTGTGAAAAGGCCTTTTCAAGGCAAAGATGTTAGTTTATTAATCTGTTGAAACAAAATACTGTTGTTCAAAACTGCTTTGAAAACACTTCATCATTTATTTGTGTGCACAGTGTTGCATGCATTCACTTGTTCTGTAATGTTTGTAGCTCCTAGTATCATTTTATAGAATAAGACAGCCTAAGCAGAAGAAAGAAGCTTCTTATTTAGTCCAAGTCCTGTCAAAGCCAGCTTGAACCCTGCAACAATGTTTTTACTTCCTTATCTTACCTTTCCTTGGTGAGGTTATGCCCAGTTTAGGAGATCTTGCTATGAGCAAAAACTTGCTGGATGTCAAGTCAAAATTCCTATAATAGTTTAAGCTCATTATGCCTAGACTTACGAGCTTGCAATAAATAATTTTGCTTTCTTCTTGGAGTTCCTCCTTGGTTGTGCGCAGATTATCGTCATGTTTTTTGAAAGCCAATGCTTCCCTAATTGTATATACTGATATATTTTTAGAGGATGATGGTTTTGTTTGGACTTCTCTTCCCCTCCACCCAGTGAAAGTTCTGGTCACGGAACAGCTGCAGTATTGAGTTTTTAACTCTACCTTCAGCACTAATCATTTTGATTGATCTTCTCTGAACTACCTTCAGGTTGTTGTTACCATGCTGATAGTGAGCTACCTAGAGCTAGATGCATTATTTGAGGTAGAAATACGTCAGCCATTATGTATGTGCATCTGTGTGTGTGTGTGTATAATGTAAATAAGGTACACTTACAGCTATACCCTTGTCCTTTTTTAGCTCTGTTCTGATACAGCTTATGTCTTTTAGTCATGTGTTTGAGTCATTCAGTGTCATGTAAAAATGACAAGTCCTAAAAACTATTTAATTTTTCAAAGGTGAGCCGTGTCCAGTGCAGCAATATGCCTTGTCCACTGTGTTTCTTTTACAAAAAAAATGAATAGTAGCAATGTTAGTACTGTGTGACTGTCAAATCCAAGGAATGTGCTCCTTACTGAATATGACTCCATATTGTCATTCGTACTTTTAATGGGTTACCATGGATTGAATAATACAGCTTGCTTCCCTTTTATTATGTGAATTCTGCACATAGTTATGTGTGAACCACTCTTGTTAAATTTTAGAAAAAGAACTATTTGTCAAAGGGTAAAACAGACTGGAGAGGTGAAGTGAGTGAAACCTTTTGTGATGCCCATGAAAAAAGGTCTTCATTGCTAAGAACTAAGAAGAGCTCAAGCTTTCATAAAACCAGAGAAAAGGATGATGTTTGTTAAAATTTTTTTGCATGTTCAAAATTGTACACACCACTTAGATACGTACAACTTTTTTGGATGCTGGCAGTAAGGCAAAAATGCTGCGGATTCTTTTTTGCACACAATTTGTATGGGCTGTGTTAGAAACGTGTCTGTTTTCCTTTCCTTAGCATAAAGCCCAGATGTTAAAGATGATAATGAAGGGTAGGGTGCTGGATTTAATACATGTTTGTGAATATCAAGGGTTATAATTTTATGTTTCGTTTCTGAGTAATGTGGTCTGTCAGGATGAGATAGATTGTTCAGTTTAGAAGATGTTTGTTGGGGCCTGGCTCTGTAGTCCAAAATTCTAACTGGCTTTAAGGGATCAATACAGGATTTCTGAACTGGGACCTTAAACGTGATTCTTCTTTGGGATCCTCTTTTATGAGATGGGGAGAGGAAGGAAGGGAGGAGCAGCACGCAGGAGTTGGTGTATTTTGTTTTCTCATTAAAAGGAACGTGGCTGGTTTGAAATTTTTCACTTTCATCTGAACTTTCTTACTGTTGCTGCAAGTTACTGTTATTACATGGTGTGATAAAAATGAAACGGAGCCTTTTTGCTTTCACAGAGTGCTTCTACACTGCGCTTTCATTTGTGTATTATAAATTTTGCTCTTATTGTTGCAAATACCTGTAACAAAAGAAGGAGGGAAAATTACTGAGATTATTCAGTTACAATTGTAAACAGAAAAATAAATGAAAAATTAGACGTGTATGCAGCATCTGAAAAGTATTTTCCCTTAATTTGACCAACCATCCTGTTTGATGATTCATGAGATGCTTGTTCTTTATCCTAGAAACAGTAGTTCAATTGTGGGTAAAATACTATGAATTTAAAGTTGGGCATGGGGTGGCACAGTGATTGCTGACTTTCTAACATTGTGATGTGATCCTGTGTTTTTACAAGGATGCATTCATTCATCTAGCACATCTTTTCCATTTCTGCATTGTCAGGAGCCTGTAAAAAGCTACTTAATTGCTCAGGATCACTCTTCTAAGTTCTAGGCAAGCAAGTGGGATCAATACTGCATTGCTTGTTATTGTTAAATATGACATAGCAATGCTCTTTTGAAGTACAGAAGTCTTCACGCAGAGTAAGGTGTTACAAACGTATCATCTTTGACTTTTGCTGGGGACCAGGCAAGCCTAGTCCTAATCAAAAGTGGCTAGGAGGATTTAGAGAGGGAAGCTGAGGAAGGAAGCGAATGGGGAGTAAACATGTCTATGCGGTGAGCCTGTGTATCAGAGGTCCGGCAGAGATCAGACCCACGCGAAAGATGTGCGTGTCAGAGCCTGCTCAGCAGCCCCAACACAGCCAGAATCTGTAGTGGGTAACTGTTGGGAGATCCGGAGCCAAGCTTTAGCACCCACCAGTTGTGCTGGACCATACAAAGAAAGCTGACTTTAAATTATGGAGACCATGGATGTGTGGTGTGGAGCAGTACAGCCTTGTTAGGAGTTTTGGTTTTTTGGGTTTTTTTTTAGTTTTTTTCTTTCCATTTTGGCCACTAGTTAGGCCGTGTCATTTCAAGTCCGGTAGGATGTCCTGTGTATCTGTGGACACGTAGACAGATGGCAAAATACTTCACTGAGAGCTTGATGGTTTAAGATGGTTGTCTGAAGAAACCTAGCATTTGGTGTTTAAGTTATGAGGCTACCATATGTGGAAATACCTTCCAGATTTCATTTATTTACATCTAAACCCAACATTATAGTGCATTTTTATCGATAGACATATGTCATATTTAAGTGAGTGGCAAGTCCCATTAAACCTAAAGGGTGTCGAATCAGATCAGACTTTGTTGAAGAAGTTTGAACATTAAATGTTGACAAGCAAAAATCGCAGGCGGCCCAAAGACAGATAGGCCTGCAGTGGGACTGTTTTGTCTTAAGAGAGATTTCCCGCTTTGGCAGAGCAGTAAGTATACCCTTTCCAGAGCATGCTATCCTCCTTTTCTCCAAGACTGAGGAAGTTGTGCGCAGGGCTTGGGATACTGGAAGGAAGAGGATATTTTGTCTGGGGCACAAACATAAGATATCAAAGCAGATACATGAACCGAAGCTAAAAGGAAATGAATTGTCAAATTGGGGAAGATGTTATTGTTGCTTGCCCTGGTCTGCAGCTACATTACTGAAGTAGTAAGTATATCTAGACCCATCCAGAGTTTTGGTTTAGGCTCTTTAAAAAGTGTACTCCCGTGTAAGTACTGTTTAATTCATCTTCCTTATGTAACCAATCTCAGTAAAGGCCTGTCATCTTTCCCCACTGATATCAACTGAAGCAAAATTAGGCCCATCAGTTTCCACAAACTTGTATAAAAGTGACCATAAGGATATAATTTAAGTAAGATCCTAGGAACCTAGAAAATGAAGGGTAAAGACCATTTATGATGTTTCTTATATGAACACAATGAAATAAGGATATACCGTTTACATTTTAATCCCTGTATTTAAGGGTGCTTTTTTTTCCCCTTTTGTTAAATCAGCTGAAATTTATCCTGACTGTTAGAAAAGTATTACATGACACACTAGCTCTTTCTAAGGGACAGTTACTCAGGACAGGTCTGGGCCAGCTTTTGCTTGCTGGATATCACTGGTGAAAGCAGCGAATCCTTAAATTGCTTTTGCAGCAGCAGAGTATCAGTAAACACCTCTGCATGGAAGGTGGGGAAGTGCTTCTGATTGCTCGAGCATATTTAGTTGGAGAAATTGGTGTCCAGTCTTTTCCTCAGATTGTTCTGGCTGGTCCTGATTTAAAATGGGGGTTAACTCTGGGAGGTGGCGAGAGAGAATTCCAGATCCCCACTCCAGAGATGGCTCAGCTGCTTGTGGAGCAGCTGTGGAAACTGCTGCAAGTTTTACAGTCCGCTGTATTAAGGAAAACTGGCACTGGTTTTTATTTTTTCCTAACATGCAAAGCTGTAACATGCAGCAGGTCAGCAGCTGCTCTGTGAGCAGCTGAGTTGGCTTTGCAGTAGCAGTGTGGTGAACAGGTGGAGGTTGAAACTGCTACAGCCACCCTTCTTGGTGGGAGTCCTGCAGCCGTGATTTGACTTCTACATTTGGCAGCAGTGCTGCTGCTGAAGTAAACTTCAAGAGCTTAGAAGGCACTCTCCCTGTTGGGCTAGCGTTAAGTGCTTGTGAAGCTGCATGACAAACCCAGCTGGGGAAATTTTGGGTTTCATCTCTGATTTTTATCATTTTTCATATCGGAGAAATCCCGTGGTACCCACAAATAAGGGTGGGCAGTGTTGGCACCATGGAAGGGTGGCCAGGGATCTAAACAAGAAGCTGCCAGGGTGAGGTGAAGGTATAGAAGAGAGAGCTGGAAGCTACTGTCACAGTAACGTGACTGAAACTGCAGTCTCCTCTGGTGCAAAATAGCAGAATGTTGGTGCTACCTTCAGCTGGAGATGGAGAGACAATGAAAGCATTAGTGACTTTTCAAGAAAAAGGGCACTTGTGGGTACTGGAATGAGTATAAGCAACTGAGCTCTCCTTGGAAGTGGAATGTTTCAGGAATCTATTTTGACTCACACTTCAGTCTTACAAGCTTTTCTTGCATTACTGATTACAATTAAGCTTTGGCTTTGAAATATATTGAATTGCAGTTTTAAAACAGCTTTATTTATGAAACAAAACAAAAAAATTAGGACGAATTTTTTATTCATTACAATAATGTGTTTCTTCTACAGAACAGAAGTAAGTATATTTACAGGGCATGTTCATAATAATTTGGATATATTCTTTCAGCAGATAGGCGAGAGCTTAGTGCAATTCATTAATAATCTGAAAAGTACAGCTCCTTAATTATTCCATGTGCATAACTTTGAAAATTAAATACATCAATACATTTGAAAAGTTATTTGTTTGAGAGTATGCATGATATCCTTGTTCTATTATCAGTGCAGGAGCCAAGAAAATTACACAGATAATTTCTATTCCAAAGTTCTAATCTAGTGCTATAGTTACATTTTTTTTTGGATGGAGCGGGGCTGAAAGGTTAGGTTTGGTTTTGTTGGCATCATAGGTTTGTATTTTCACCTGTTAAACAATTTTAACAGGTAAAATCTGAGTGAACGCATATATAATCAATATTTGGAGTGTATCAATTTGTCTACAAAATCGAAGTAATATTCCATGACTACTACAGATCTTGTGATGCTATGTTAGAAAACACTGATGATGTTATTACATTCGTAAGTGTGTACTTCTCATGAACATAGCTGATTGTAGCTTTCACATCAAAGCTAATCTGTTCCCAGAGAGGCCCTCTTGTAATTAGTCTTGGTAATTTATAGGTATGCAGTGTTGAGGGATTTTTTTTTTCCCTAGATTGTTTTTATTATAGTGCCACTTGAGGCTACTTTAACATTTGTGTTATAACTGTCTTTGTTTATGGTCACATAAATACATGGACCAAAATAATCCCTGGGCTGAAATGGAGAGTGAAAGTGATAGCCCTTGTGCCCTTTTAGTTGACTAGAATAAGCATGAACTTGTATTTTTTTCAGAGTACAGGTGTCTTTAAAATCTCTTAATGTGCGTGTGTGCTATAATTTTTAAAATGTTTTATTTCATTTTACAACTGTGTATTGTAAGCCAGTAATCAAATTCTTGGTTGGTTTTACGGGCTATTTGTAATAATACAATCTTAGTGGAAATGTGGGGTTTTAAAAAGTCTCTGCTGACCATGTGTAGTAATTTATGAATATTCTTAGGCTTGTTATATTGGAAATACTAGAAATATATGAAAGTTCGTAGTAGACCCAAGCTGACTTCTGTAGACTTTGGATTAGACCCCCAACTACTGCCTATATTTAACAGATACATACATTGCTATCTTACGCTGTTTAATTACCTGGTTTAAGACATGTAGATTGCCCATCTTAAGAATTAGCCATTGTTGACACTAAAGTGAGTAAGATCAAAGACTTATTCACAAAACTGTTTGCTACCCTCTCCCCCAGATATTAAAACCAATAGTACATCAGGTGAGTGGAAATTTGAGAATTGTTTCAACAGCAAACAAAAACTGCTCCTTAATGTAATGAAACCACAACATCCCTTCTTTTCTTGTGGATCTTACGACATGATGGGCCTAATTCTGCTCAATCTTCCCACGTGAAGTGGTCCCACTAACCTGTGAAACTTGTTCAGTAAACTGGACAGCATTAGTGGATTTTAAGTCTCTTACATAAATGCTCTTACTGGAACTATGTAGTTTATGTCCTTTTGTTTGTGTGCTTTTTGTGCTCAAAAACTTGAGGGCTGTATTGTGATCTGATATGTTACCTGTACAGTGCCTAAAATGTAGAATAGTAAACTGGGGTTTGGGTCAGTGCTGCTTAATTAAAAGTTATCTTAAAATTATGTAACTTAACATAATATGTATGCATGAACTTGACATTTATGTAACTTGTATATACTTTTCACAATATGCTACCTTTTGTACTGTGGATGTTTATAATCTAATGTCTTACCTAAATTCATCTGACCACTAATCTGCCAGTCTGCTTCGATGCAAAGCTCTTCATCTGGTAATATGTTTTTTTTATCTTCCTGTGGAAAAATTTCTCAGTCCCAAATCATTTCCTCGCAGGAGGGAGGAGTGGTAGAAGTATGTGAAACGCTGCTAAGGTGAAAAGACCCTCACCATGGGTGCAGGCAGGTTCCATTGAAGGGGAATGAAGTTCCTCCTTGCAGTGAAAGCGCCTTGGGAGCTTGAGCAGCTCTGCAGTAATCTAGAGACAGTTGGGGCCACCTGTACAGGACCTTTGGTTTCTGGCAGGGGCAATAGGATGTGGTGGGCACTGGGATAACTTGTGACAAGCTCTGTACCTGGCAGTACGGTGTATCTGTGTTCACAAGGGGAACGATGGAATCCTCCTGGCAGAATCCTTCATCATCTGCCTTTTTCTGTGTAGAAATCCTACCCAGATACGAGGGAGAGCGCTGACTTACGGGGAGGGGGAAGTAGCTGAACCCTCTGTCCAGACAGGAGGGGGTGGAAAGTTTCCAGATTTGGAGGCATGGTATGGTCCTCAAATATTTGTAAATGCAGTTACTGAAGAAGTTTCCATTTCACCACAGTGCTTAATAGCTCGTCACTACAGTGATTAAATTCTCATTTGGCTGTGCCAAACCTGCTTTGTTCGTCTGCTTCATTGTTTGGTTTGGGGGGGTTTTGTGTGCATGTGGTTCATCAAAGAAAGCACGTTACATTTGTAATAGCTGTTTTATGTGAATCAAAATCACATTTGTTTCATGTTTCCATGTAGCATGTTTTGCAAAAACTGTTTAATGGATGGGAAATGTAGGGTAGAAGTTGACCCTGTAAGGAATGCATGGTTTCTTGTATGGGCGTCTGCGTGGCTGTAACGTTCACACCGATTTTAACTGACAGGACATTCAGCAGGGCATCCTGTTCATTGTGTGTGATTCTGGTTTAGAAACTATTGCAACCTAGGAAAAAAGATAAAAGTAAAATAAATTTTAAAAGTGTTGGCTTCAGAAATTAGTGATAATTGTTGAAGAAATACATTACTTGTAAGGTGATTGATCTGGGTGTGAAGGAGATGGATGAATAAACAATTATCAGGAATGAAGTGTTGCTTTACAGACAGCTTTGCATGTCACTATTGACTTTAAAGGACTAGTCACAGAGAGAGGACTGTGGGATTGAACTATAGATGGTAAGGGAGCAAAAGATTTTAAAGGTGCATTCTCAAGATGAAAATCATATTCAGGATTTCCAGGCAGAAATATATTACATCTGAAAATAAAATCTTTGCTTAGACTAGCTGGAGTAGGATTTTGTTAATGTTAATTCCTGCTTTTGCAAACACTTAATGCAGCAGTAAATACCACATCTTTCACTAAGGAGTGCTATAGTCTCCTATATGCACTAAAAAAGCAGGCTATCAGATTTTCCTCTTAGCAATGCCGCCTTTTCCTCAATAATTAAAAAAAAAAAGACTAAACATTCTAAAATCTGATCTGTGAGATTTGAAAATGTTTAAATTATTTAAATTCAAAACACTCTAGTTGAGAGGGTTGCTTTAAATTTGGTCTATGTCTACATTGTCTTCAGTAGAAATTAGCAAAGACTCTGTAAAACATAAAAATACCCTTCTTGCATTTTTATGTGGTGTCTTTGTATTTAATGACTACATAACATTTTTGTAAGACAGTGGTTACTTTTCAAAATTCATCTGCAGTCTGCTTGGAGCAACCAAATCTCTTTATGTTTAATAATTTAACTGGTGGATTCAGTTTCCCCAAAGAATTTTTACATTAATCTTCATTAATTTATTTCCATTAAGCAATTGTATATTTTTTAAAATAGCAGATTATTTTTGTAATAGTTTTTTTTACTGGCAGTTATTAATGGTTTATTGGTAAGTGATAGCCCATTCTATGCGTACATGGGTTTGTTGTCTCACAAACAGAGTTCGTTGGTATAATGCGAAGTTCAACAGACTACAGGTTTATTGTTAATCTTCACAGCGATGGTACTTCCTTGCATGATCGTTTCTTTAACTGGTGACAGCTGTAAATGGACCAAGATTAAACTGTTAATGTGGCTACAGTTGAAGCACTGTCGTTTTGCCAAAGATAAATTATTTTTAGTGTTCATTATTTGATAGTATAATCAATGTTTTAACATTTTCTGTGATCTCCTGTATATTAATATACAATTTTTTCATACGGGAATCTGTAATTCTATGTAATTATGGGTAAAGTGATACTATGCTTTTATAATTACATTTTGTTTTCCTTTTCTGCATATGTAATTTTGTATTTATTCTTTATTAATAACATGTGCATTACATACAAAGCAGCACTGACCACAATAGGTGTCATGGAATGCACCTATATAGTATATTCTCTTAAGAAGTATTGAGGTAATTGGCATAAAATGGTTGATTTTGTTCTATTATTTCTGGTTTTAGGCTGATGAATATAATCTATTTGTTAAATTCTTAAAAACTGGTGACCTTAGCTTAGTTTCTGTTTTCTCCCTCCATTTGACTCGCATTTTAAAAGTACAGTATATTTTAGCTACACTTTAATGACCAAATGTTACTAAGAGATGAAATGTTGAGCCAGGTGAAATCAGTGAAATAGGGGTCAAGAAGTTTCAATAATACGTGTGCACAATTTCTCTCAAGGATTTTTTTCTGGTAGTTTCATTTGGGAGCTTAGATACTTAGAAAAATTTGATTAAATAAAGGTAAGGGGGTTTTGTGTATATCAGCTATCATTCAGTGTACTTGTTTTCACTATGTTTGCAAGTGCTTCACAACCTTTAAAATGTCCCCAAAACTAGTTATATAACAGGATTTTTTGTATGAACTTATCATATATGAATGTTCACCTAAATTTCTTGCAGCATATTCAGCTAAACCACGTACCTTAAGAGAAACATGACACCTCTTTATTTACATCTTATGTGACAGAAAATCCTCCATTGGCTTCCTTTGTTCCTCTCCACCGGGGTCTCCCGTTAGTTTAAGTGTAGGTTTGCCATTTTGTGGACAAGTTTGAAATTCCTGGCATTTCAGGTCTAAAAGAGGACTGACTTGGCAGATAATTTGTTACTGATGATGTGTAAGAGAATAAAAATGTGTACTGCTCCATGGCTTTCTCCGCTTAACATGTAGAAAACAGTTGGTATGGTTCTTTTGTTGTTGTTTAATTCCAACAGTTTAATAAAGTTAATCTGAATTTGTATGTCTTGCTAGTACATTGTTCTTCTGGGGGCACTTGCATCTCATTGCCAATTATTTTAAGACGATGGACAAAAAAAAGCAAATTATTCCCTTTTATTAAGTCTGGGTAGAAGCAAATTACCGAACAGTAAGGGTACATGCTAAATATATATGAAAAATAGTAATCCTTGCTTCCTTTAAAAATTGGTTCATTGACAAATAGCAATTACATTTTTGTAAAATAATTCTGACACATTTTCTAGTCAAAGTATTTGACAAAAACAGATAATCAGATTTTGAAATGTCCAGTTTCCCTGAATTTAACTAGTTTTATAAAGAGCTTTCTGGTAACAAAACGTTGCTATAACATTACTGTTAACAAGCTACATGCAAGCATTAAGAAATTAGCAAAATTAATTTAGCTATTATTAAAAAAAAACCCACAGTGAAAATATTCATTATGAAATAATACCAGATCTCTGAAATACTTGTGTACAAGCCTTGTTTTCATCCTCAACCGCATTGGTGCCTGTTTCAGGGAATACACTCAACAATGCGGGTCAGTCTGGGTTCTGCTGCATAAAGGAACGGCAGAGACCGCTGCGAATCGTCACAGCGGTTTTCATATTTGTCGGTCCCCGTTTGGATCAGTGCATCGCAAATCCATATAATTAGTGTTTAGAAGGGGCCAAAAGTAAAGATTCTGGGCCTTAATTTTTCCGCTTGCCGACAAGATTTGCCGGTCAGCTGTTGACTTCTCTGCTGTGCCGCGGACGGTGCGGATGGAGGAAAGGCGCTGGTCTTGCGAAGAAAGAGCTGCGATTTTTCTTGTACAGATGTTGTATTTCTTGTGAGTCGGGAATATCTAAGCAGTGGGAGTTGCTTCTAATACCAAAGTTGCCTAGGGCTGCTCTGGCGAAGAAGGGACTGTAGGATAAAGGCTGTTCGTAAGACATGCGTGAGGGGAATCACTGCTCATTTTTGTTGTTGTTCTCATGCCTGTTTTTACCCAAGATATCATCACTGTGAACGTAAACAACAGCAAAACTCTTAACACCGTAGCAAACAGAGCATCTGAAACCCTGATCTCAGTGACATATTTATGAAATGCAGATGAATTGGTCGGCTGATGTGAAGCCAGAGGCGCTCCAGTTCTGCTCTGCTTCGTGCCGGTGGGAGAACGAGGGGGGGGGCGGGGGGGAGACGGCGGG
>Ga0065711_1042381_pt1 | contig 15424 bp, 10 predicted proteins | sample Hoacrofraction12_FD_59098 | JGI IMG/M metagenome (GOLD analysis project Ga0065711, IMG submission 59098) | Hoatzin crop microbial communities from Cojedes, Venezuela - Epithelial fraction 12 v2 (version 2) | ecosystem: Host-associated > Birds > Digestive system > Esophagus > Crop | place... | reverse complement strand
AGAGAAGAGAAGAGAAGAGAAGAGAAGAGAAGAGAAGAGAAGAGAAGAGAAGAGAAGAGAAGAGAAGAGGAAAAGAGAAGATCTACCTTTATGAAGAACAGAAGATCACTCCTGTGAATGAACTGACCTATATAAAACTGGGATCAGCGTCTGGTTTATTGAAAATTATTTACAAATCAGCTTGATACTGTTCAGGTTTGACAGCTCTGTGTTTAAGTTACAGCAATACATATACAGTAGAATATTACCACTCATAAACATAGCATCTGCTGGCAGAATGTGGACTCAGCTATTGAGGCAGGTATTGCATCAATCTCCAGCAAAGAAAACATCAAACTAAAGCCTGTTCAGGAATTGCTTTGTGGAATAAACAGAATAACTGTAGTCACAGCCACTCCTTGTCCAATGTCAATACTTTTTCTTAACTACAAGTACGTGCCTGTTTCTTCTATGCACAACCACTGGGCCAGAAAAGGTTGTGAAGATTTGTGTTTCCAGGCACAGCTTGTGAATTCTGCAACTTGTTGCCCTGATCTTTTTCCTAATTTTGAGGTTTTATAAACCTTTATAGAAACTGTTTGCTTCTGCTACCTGTCATTAGTATGACATGGCCTACATGGAAATTTCTGGGCTTGGATTCTTCTGCTACGGTTACCTTCTTTGCTTGTTCTGCTTCGTGTTCCCACTCTCCCCTTTATCGCTACTTACTCAAAGGGGTCGCTGGGATCAGCTCTCTGGAGCTCTGGAGGAATCGGTATTCTTTTGTAGTACATTTCCCAGTCAAAAGCTCCTCGCATGGCATCCCCCGCCTGTGCCTCGTAGCCAAAGTGATTGTGGTCAATGACATCGATCATAGGACACACGATGGTTTTGTGGTTTAGTGCAATCTGGTCTGAAAAATGAAAGTAGAAAATAGGAAGCGGCATGTCTAGTCAAGCCATCTATCATATTACTGCAAAGTGAATCCCACAGGTTTTCTGATGTTTGAAGATTGCTTGCTTTGTTCCCTATGGCCCCCAAATCATTTCATTTTTCAAACTGGTATCAAACCTTTATCTAAAGTGGACTTAATGCAGTTGGGCAATGATTAGAAGCATTTACAGTTCTTTAAAGGGAGGTATATCCCTGTGAGACCCACAGGAGTCCAGTCATCTGTATCTCTGTCACTTTGCTACTCTGAGCTGTCCCCAATCTGTCAGCTACGGAACAAGGCAGCAAGCAAAATGTAAAAATACTCCTTCAGCTGTGGGGAGTGTGTATGGCAAGCTCCTGCGAGACAGATTTGTGTTCCCAAATGTGAATCTCAGCCCTTGCAACCGCTCAGCTGCTGTTCCTGTGGCTCTAGTGTGCATCAGCTCTGAGATCAAATGCTACAAATTAAAGGCAAACTCCAACAGGAGGAACAAAACAGGGCTTGTGTCCTCCTTTTGTACTGATTTTGAGATATAAAGCAGGCCCCACAGTATTATTCTTACTCACTTGTTTTCTAAAGAAAGGAGTTTCTTTTTGCTTTTTTTAAAAAAAAAGAATTAGAACTGCAAGGCTAAATCAAATCCCCATCTCTAGTATAAAAGCAGGGGGGGCCTGAGTCTGCTTCGGAGTATCCTATTGCTTAATCCCATAGAGCTCCTCTGAAAAGAAAACGAAGTAAAGAAGATATTTCAGCTGCAAGAATTAGGCAGAAAAATAATGGTTTGAAATGAGAAAGCACAGGGAAAATTTGCAGCTGTGTTGGCATGAATGGACATTAGAAAATCTATCTATGAACCCTTGAAAAAACAAAATCTCAAAATTCCAAGTATCATAAAGCTTTTTCTCCAAATGGTAGCCTAGATTCTTTACAAAATGTAATACATTGTAGAGTCTGTGTAGAAAACTTGTCTTTTGTTTTTAAAGATTAGATTGCACTGGTGCTTGATAATACCCTATAAAATATCAGAGGGCTAAGTGTGGAACAAACAGTTAGATAGGAAGGCAGGTAATACTGGTGTAATGATTAATAATACATATTCTGCTTCCTTGCTTCTGAGGGATTGAAATTAAGAAAAAAGATTATGTTAGCAAAACCTCTGTAGCTTTCATATTTATTCTCAGTTATTGTTTAGAGACTGTCCAAATGGGGGAACAATGCTGACTGCTAGTCAGAAATTACTGTGCCTGGAAGTTCAGCAGGTTTTTACATCCTTATCCTTTAATAGTGAAATAAATTTAAAGCACAGGCTCTCACAAAATTCTAGGAAACTCATCTCAGACATAATGGCTGCATTACTGTTGCTATTGCCAAATATAATTACATTCACCGGTATACTGTGTAGTGTTATCTGTAATCATTATGTAAAGTCATTTTTACATAATCTCTTTCCTGTGATGGTCCTGCTAATAGTTATAAAGCTTATAATAATCTGTCTCTGATCCCCCCTCTTCTAAATTGATTGGAGGAGAGGAACCAAACGAGATTGATTTGGCTGGAGCAGGTCAAAGGTAGACTCATGATACATTAGCATCCTTCTCTTGATCTTTAGAAGCCGCTGCCTTTAAATAGACTGAAGGATTGCAAATCTCCAAGTCACATGCAGAGACAGCCAGGGAGACAATTATTTGAGCAATGCTCCAACTCAATCCCAGTCTTCATTTCTACAACTCTGCAAGAATTTTGCAAGTAAGATGATGCTTACCTGTCTGTTCTTGTGTGTATCTACAGAACTTACTTCTCAGCCCCAAAAATGTTTTAGAGATGATGAGGAATCACAGGAAGATCTTGACTTTTGAAGAAACCAGGGTGTTTGTAGTCGTGCACACCAAAAGGCAGAGTTATCAAACTTGCAGCCTCAACGTTTCTTTCAGCACGCCTAAAATAACGAATTTTGTATACATACTTCTTAGGCTTAAAGGCAGCCCCCGGTATGAATTTAGGAAACCAAAAAAAGGGCTGTAGGGATAGCTTATGTTTCACAAGAGTGCTAGTGTCATAGCTTTACAGAGGCGAACAGGCTGCTGCTTTTGCCAGCCACTGCTCCTGACGCAAGACACAGCTGAAATGCTTTACAGTTTCTTTTCTATTGCCTTTACTCATCATCCTCACCCAAATTCCTACTGGTCTAAAAAGTTCTGTGCATTATTTCAATACATATATGCTGCAGATAAAGGGAAGAACAGACAGATAAGCATCATCGTACATGTAAAAATCTTGGTGATTTGAGGGAAAGCCTGGGAACAAGAAGGAACATTGCTCAGAGTTTTCTCCCTAGCAATTTTAAGCAATATGTACATACATATTTGAATTCCGTGCTTTTAGTCTCAAGCTGAGTGTGCGTATGTGACAATAAACAGAAGTTTTCAGTATTGGATAAGCCACTCTCTGAAAAATGTAGATTTTATCTTCATAAGAAAGATGCACACCTTTAATTTCAAATGGGGCTGGTTAAAATAACAATGCCACATTGCAAATGCTCTTATTTTCCCACTTCTGTATGTGATTACAGATGGTAACAACATTTGACTGGCTCAGCAAGTTACCTCTTGTTATCTGAGCTGTCATAAGTACTTTTCTGCTCAGTCTTCCCCACTGGCAAATAATGCATCATATAAATGTTGTGGAAATGGACAGCCAGCAGGTGTCTCGACAACTTGCTAAGCATGATCTAATCATGATGTAAATTGAAGCCTTGGTCAGGAATAAAACCTGTTTTGACAAACCTAAGTCTGATAGCCTATGGCACCACAGATCTATTGTCCATCTCCCCTCTCTCACTGCTTCCTCAGCAACATCAGCAGAAGGAAAGATGTGCCTGCATCTTTCAAGCTGGTTTGCTGCTCAGTTTCTCACCTTAAACCTGCAATAACTGCAACTTCACACTACACTAGACTCTCAACTACAGCAGCTGGAGCCCAAGTTACAACTTTCCTTCTGCTGACTTTGTACTACTGAGGAGTGATAACAAACAGCTGTGTTTGCCTACATTTTTACATGACTACAGCTGCCTGTTCAGTGAACATCAGGCCAGACTCTCTGAGATCTCAGAGTGGCTTATCTCGGTTCAGAAACCCATTTAAGCTAAAGAAATAAGTGAAGTAAAGCTTAAGGAAAATAAAGAAAAGCCATTTTGCACCTGTTTTTTAAGAAAACAAAACAAAGGACTGTAACTGAAAACTACTGTGGCTCAGCTGCACAAAGCAATTTAGATACCCAACAAGTGATGAAATAACTCAGTCTTCCTTTGGTCTAAAAAGTGATAGTCAGTTCTGAAAATATGTTAGATGCCTAAATAACTTTGAGAATCGCCTTTAAGTGATTATGCATTTCCCACTCCCCATCCTCTGACTTGTAAGGTCTCATTTTAAAAAAATAATGGTTTGGGACAGTGGAAACGTCTGCCCCTCTCAGCAAAGACTTCACTCCAGAGCAGGGCTGAGCTGGGCTCTTGTTGAGGAGTTTTCACTGCACATGGCACATACAATCAGAGCTAAAACAGGGCAGCTTCAAAGCAATAAATACCCAATATAGCTTCTGTTTCAGTTTGCTTGAATGACGTTCAGTCACATGCAGTGCTGAGTGATTCACAAGATAGATCCTTATATAACTATTTGCAAAAAAATATTAACTTTACTATTATTAGTAGATGTGTGTCATCTGATTTCAGTATAGTAAATGTCTGCTGCTTAATGGTTACGAGAAAGTTCTCTCATCCCTTTTGAAAATCAGGACACAGGACATCCTTAAATAGACTAGCTGGGTGTTCATTCTCTATTTGTCCTTCCTCATGTAATGCTCTACTACTTCTTTCGAAATAAAGCCTATTGATCCTGGGCTCTAGTGTTCCTCAAGATTAATTTCTAGATCCTCTGGCTCCTTAGCTCAGGGTATTTCTAACACGTCGAACAAGAAAGATCTCATTCCACTTGAGAACTTGGGAGAACTGGGACTTGGTCCTTGATGAAGCTTCTCTCATCTTTCCAGTTTTCTGATTTGAGGCTGAGGGTTGTGATTATCAATTCAATACCCTTCTACAACCTAGCTGCAATTATGAATGCTTTGTGACCTTTTTATTTATTTTTCAGCTTTTATAGGGTGAAACCCAGCTAGATGTACCTTCATTTCAGACAAGAAAGCAAGAAAAGAAACTGGTATTACAACTTGCAGTTTTCCCATATCTAAGTGAGTGAAATAGAAGGGTTACGTCGCAGTAAGTCAGCAAAAGATTTCAGAGGACAAAAGTGAGAATTTTCTTGAGATTTTGTCATTATTGGCAACGTATTATGCGCAGTGGGGGAAAATCAGAAAGTAGAGGAAAGGCGCCTGTAGAATACTCCAGAGTGTTTCATGGCTACTTGACAGGGCTGCGTGTGGAAGGCTTGTTGAAACTTGTATTTCCCTCTGCTCCTTTATGCCTTTGGGCTTTACATGAAGACTTGGAGGTTATTTTTAAAAATGCTGATATTGTGATTAAAGGCAAAGTAGTACCAAGGGGAAAGACTGTGTGAGTAATTTGGTATGGAAGCTAGAAAGGACGTAAATATGGAATTTTGTATGTTATCTTGTTACTGTTCTGAAAAAGCCCTAATTACTAGTATTTTTTTTTTTTTTGTCTCAAGCAATAGTTCATTAGTGGAACAGCATCTCTCCTTGGCTGCAAATGCTTTATCAGCTTATTGTGTGGCTAAATCAGTCCTAGCAACAAAATTCAAGAAATAACATTAATTGGTGAAATGCTGTCCTGTCATGTACTTATGACATACTCTTTTAACTAATACAAATTTCTTTAATAGTAAACTCAGAAATTTTCTTTGTTTTTTGCTAGGAAAGAAGCACTCTTTTTGCAAAGCACACACACTTTGCATGTAGTCAAGTGTGTAGAAAAGGGGACTTTGTTTCCTGAAGTGAAATCCTAGACTACAATTGATTCTTTCCATTCCTTTGACTAATGGAGCTTTGCCGGCTGCAGCTGGAATCCAGCAAAGCAGTCAATAGCAAATCATTCTTTCTGAGCTTCCTATTGTGAATGCAGTTGTTATTGGATTTAACTCTGAGGCCATGGATACATTTACAGCAAAAGCTTCTTTTAATGGAATGTGGAAGACTAGGAAGGAGCACAAAACCTGCATAACAAAAGTTTTCAGGTGTGTAGTAAGGGTGTAGGATAACACTAGATTTAGTAGTGTATTTAGCAGCAGTAATAGTAGAACAAATCATAACTCTAATAGGCCAAAGTAATACTTCAAAATTTTACCAGTTCTTTAGTTACAGGAACCATAAAATGGAGCCACTGACATTTCTCTGAGTTCTCTCTCGCACTGACTCTTCAGACACCACAGCACAGCTCCAAACACTTCCATACAGTGTATGTCCTGCTTGTTGTGGGACATGGCTTCGATTGCTTAAGCTATGCTGTATGCTCAAATTTAAATGGCTGACGAATGCTCACACACTTACTAAGCAAGGGAGGCAGCCAATTCACGTTGACTTCGCAATGGGAATCCAGAAATGTCAAGACTTCTCCTCTAGCCAGCGAGGCTCCTAGCAGTCTGGTCCGAATGAGCCCTTCTCGTTTCTTGGTACGTACAATCCTCACTTTGGCAAAACGGACCATGTATTCCTCCAGCTTCTCTTTTAAATGTTCTAGAAAGAAGGGCAAAAAAAGCGTCAGTGGTGCCAGGCCTGCAGGAGCCAACAGCAGGACAGGTTGGCATACAACCTGCAAGCAGCTTATCTACTTCCATCTCTCGTCACTTCAAGTCCTCCAAACTCTGCCACAAACCCTCTCTGAGACGGTTCGGAAAGTGCAAATGTTCTCTGTTTTATCACACAGAGGAAGACACTGACAATTCTGGACCTTTTACTGCAGTTGCTACTGGCAACCTGCCATCCACAATATAATCATGGCCAAAACAACTGCAGGATATTCATCCATCCTCTGGTTCCTGCAGCCCAAGGCCAGATAAACATTCTGGCATGCCATTTTATAAACAATGTCCTTTCCAGGTGGGTTTCCTACATCTACTAATTACGAAGAACTGTGCACGGAAAGCAATTTTTATTAAGTAAGCGTTAAACTAACATGATTAGACTGTTTTTGTAATAGTAAGGGAAACAGACATGAACCTTAATAGCTGGATACCAGCGTGAAGCAAACGGACAGCTGACTTCCTAATAAAATTAAGCTGCAAATACAGAGCAGTTGACATATTCCCTTATCTGCATAATCTGGCTCTGTTTGTATCACAAAACAGCACCTTTGGGAACTTTTTTTCTTCTGACTAGAAACATATATTAAGAATCACAAAAATTTTCCTCTTCCTAAATACATCTACAACAGAAACACTGATCTTTTGTCTTTGACATAACACATCAGCTTGTCAGACTCATTACTTTGGAAAAATCCGATAATTTCATTTGGCAGGGAAAGAGAGAGAGAAAAGCTTAGTCTCCAATAATTAAAACTGGTGACAAGCCACATTTAGCAATGCTAGGTGCTAAAGCTAGGTCTCACTGAAAGTGGTTTGCCAGCTTATGATTGCTTCTTCTACCAGGTACTAATTCTTTGGACTTGTGTGGTCAGTACAGGCTTCAGTCCAGCCCTTGTACCATTAGAGATTGCAAGAGGTTTCCTACAGATGACCTGCAAGCAATACCACTTAGCCATACGCTGCAGCATATCATGCTGACACATAGATTAAAGCAACAAGGAAACAAGTCACAGTGCAGAGAATGCAGAATCTTGTGTTAAAATAAAATCAAGCTCCACTGAAACAGAGCTTCCTGCACATGCTCCTTCTTGTCTCTGCTCCTTTCCTTCCTAGCTGACCAATGCACAAGAAAATCTACTACCTGCAGATTAGGAAGCAGTAGAAACATTAGTGTGTAGTTACACGTATTTAGTGGGAGAGTACTGCGTGGGATGCTTGTCTTTACTACAGAATTTTGGTGTATGCTGACACCGAAGAGGGAGAGGCCTGAGACCTGGGTACATCAGCCTGCAAGGATTACAGAACAGGCTGGGGGTTCGGGGACAGAAAAGCTGAATGCTTTGGAGACCTGCCGAGTCAAGAAAGTGCCTTCTGTTCATAGTATTACCCAGAAGAAGTATTGGATCAAGTGAGAAAGGCCAAGTCTGAGACAAAAAACAAGAAGACATTCAGATAAACATCAAATGTTTTTGTCTTCTACTATGTGGTTGATTGTAGAAACCCCAGGTTTTAATTCTAAAATGAGTAGCAAAGAGGTATTCCTTTTTTCATTCCATTTTGCTACTTATGTACTCAGTAAAAAACCAACACAAACTCCAACAGCCACAATGACAAGAGAGGTACTGTGTCTTTGAATGATGATCTTTGTACGACCAACCATACTCACAGGACAAGGGCTGTGTGCCACTCTGACTCATTTTTGGTACCAGCTACAATTCAGTACCATGACTGAACTGAGGTTAAATCAAATCTTAGATCATTTTGTGCCCATGTGCAAGACTGTCTAAAGTGTGTATTTATTGAACTGTTTTCCTGTTTTTATGAGCTCCATTGAGGCTATTCCCATAGCGCAGGAATATAAAAGAAGGGAAATAGACCTTAAAAACAAAGCTACAAAGACCTTGCAGGTAATATAAGAAAGTCTGTTAGGGCTGTCAATCTGGATTTTTTTCTGTGTTGTAAATTGTATCATCTTCTAGCCATGAAAAACGAAACAGTTTCAAACTGACAGGATATTATACATTTCTAAAGTAAATAAAACTCAATCTGTCAGGTACCATAGCTTCTGTTAGTCCTCAGACACTGTGGAAGGTCATCTAACCCTTTCCCCTCTGATCTCTTCCGCCCACAAGCCTTAAGTTTGTTTGCACTGAATAGTGCATAGGAACCCTGCACCGAGAGCAAGACTGCATTGCTGCACACTGTACAGACAACTAACCACAGAATCACAGAATGGTTTGGGTTGGAAGGGACCTTAAAAATCAGCTAGTTCCAACACCCCTGCCATGGGCAGGGACACCTTCCACTACACCAGGTTGCTCAGAGCTCCATCCAGCCTGGCCTTGAACACTGCCAGGGTGGGGGCAGCCACAGCTTCTCTGGGCAGCCTGTGCCAGGGCCTCACAACCTTCAGAGTAAAGAAATTCTTCCTTATATCTAATCTAAATCTACCCTCTTTCAGCTTGAAGCCATCACCCCTTGTCCTATCACTCCATGCCCTTGTAAAAAGTCCCTCTCCAGCTCTCTTGTACCCTTCAGGTACTGGAAGGGTGCCATAAGGTCCCCCTGCAGCCTTCTCTTCTCCAGGCTGAACAGCCCCAACTCTCTCAGCCATTCCTCATAGGAGAGGTGCTCCAGCCCTCAGATCGTTTTTGTGGCCCTCTGGACTCGCTCCAACAGGTCCATGTCTTTCCCATGCTGAGGGCTCCAGAGCTGGATGCAGGACTCCAGGTGGGGTCTCACCAGAGTGGAGCAGAGGGGCAGAATCACCTCCCTCGCCCTGCTGGCCGCGCTGCTTTTGATGCAGCCCAGGATATAGTTGGCCTTCTGGGCTGCGAGCGCACATTGCTGGATCATGCTGAGCTTCTTGTCAACCAACACCCGTAAGTCCTTCTCCTCAGGGCTGCTCTCAATCCATGCTCTGCCCAGCCTGTATTTGTACCGGGGCTTGCCCTGACCCACGTGCAGGACATTGCACTTGGCCTTATTGAACTTCACAAGGCTCGCATGGGCCCACTTCTCAAGCCTGTCACAGTCCCTCTGGATGGCATCCCTTCCCTCCAGCGTGTCAACTGCACCTCACAGCTTTGTATTGTTGGCAAACTTGCTGAGGGTGCACTCAATCCGACTGTGAATATCACTGACAAAGATGTTAAACGGCACCGGTCCCAGTACCGAGCCCTGAGGAATGCCACTCATCACTGGTCTCCACTTGGACATCAAGCCATTGACCGCAACTCTTTGAGTGTGACTATCCAGCCAATTGCTTATCCAAGGAGTAGTCCATCCGTCAGATCCACGTCTCTCCAATCTAGAGACAAGGATGTTGTGTGGGATAGTGTCCAATGCTTTACTCAGGTCCAGGTAGATGGCATCAGTTTCTCTTCACTTATCCAACAATGCTGTAACCTCATAGTAGCAGGCCCCCAAATTCGTAAGGCATAATTTGCCCTTAGTGAAACCATGGTGGCTGACACCAGTCACCTCCTTATTTTCCACGTGCCTCAGCATAGTTTCCAGGAGGATCTGCTCCGTGATGTTGCTGGGCACAGAGATGAGACTGACTGGCCTGTAGCTCCCTGGGTCTTCCTTTTTTCCCCTTTTTAAAAATCGGGGTTATGTTTCCCCTTTTCCAGTCAGTGGGCACTTCACAGTGTGGACTGCCACAGCTTCTCAAATATAATGGATAGTGACTATCCATCCAGATTCAGGTTATGCAGTCTGAACACAGCTCTCAAACTATCAAGCAATTAACACTTTGGCTATAGTGCAAATCCTCCGTCTTCATCTGCCTTTCCTCAGAGGTGGGTTCACTGATGAGACTCTGGCTGATCAAATGATCCTACTACACAGCTCCAAATTTGGCTATATATCAGATATAACTGCTTTACTATTCCCTGTGAGCTAGTTCTAGGCAGTTTCCCTTTTTGTATGTGAAGGCAGCTACCAAGGAAGCACCTAGTCTCTCTGACAGAGAGAAGCAGGAGCCTTACTTGGACAACTAAGTTGTTTGTGGTGTGGGTAGGCTCTCTGTTGCCTGTATGGAAATTTAAGGCACACCTGAATTGGACATTCACTAGTCAGGTGTCGCAATGGCTAAGGCAAGGCCTTTGCAGGAAACAGTTTAAATATGGCCACTACCGATGTTTAAATGAACTAAGACAAATGCCCTCTTTTGATGCATTCTGATGTTATCACTTGTCTTGGGCCAAATAAATTCAGTGAAATTCAGTCTCATACAAAGGAATTAATTTCATTCCTTTCACATCCTGCAATGAGCAAATTCTGAATGTTGAGTGCCTATCTCTTCAGGAAAACACTTCAGGGAAAGATGATGTAAACTATCATATTACGATACATTCATTTCTGTTCTTATATCAATAGCGAAATAACAAAAGAGCTGAATAATGTAATTTGATTGTCATCAGTTGTATTGGAGCTTGAACTCCATGAAATCAATGGTAGTTCACACTGTTTTTTCATTGCTTCGAGTTCCTTGCAAACTCAGGAAAAGAGGTCTCAAATTTTAAATATTTTAACTTTTTCTGGCCAGAAAAATACCTGAAATTCTGTGGAACAAACAAGAGCCCTCTATACCACCTTCCTCCCTCTCTCTCAGATAGCTCTTCACACATTTTAGACACCATGTCATCTGATTTGTGAAGAACTGCATTAAAACATCCAGCACATCTTTTGATGCCAGATTCACATATCCCAAAACTGTTTTCATCTACTCAATTAGCCCCATGATTGAATAATTTTATTATTTTCTCCTTGTCACTCAAAGAACAACTCATAAATAAGCAGAAGTATACAAACAAAATTTGTACGTCTTGTTCACACAGAATTCTAAACACATCCTCATTTAGACATATGTGGAATTAATCAGGAAGAAAATGAAAATAGTAAGTGTTAATTTTTGTAGAGCTTAGTTAGACAAGTGACATAAAAAGATCAGGTCTACACACAAAACAAAGTATAGAGATTACTAGAGGTACATAAAGTATCTAGATTTGTTAAAACAGCTACATATTAGTAGTATCCTAACAATGAGCCATGACGTAGTCAAACAGATGACAATAACAACACCTACTGTATCTTTAATTTTGAGATTTGGCCAAGAAGACAGTTTGGGAATTTATTTGGGAGAAATTCTCAATAACTACAAAAACATCATGAAGTATTTAAGTTCAACGACCAACTCCAATATGGTTGTGAGAATGAAAATATCTTAAAGTGGAGGAAAAAAATCACTTTTGGATCCATAAGTAATGATTTTTTTAACTTAAATCAATATGAAAGTGCTTTCGTATTGTATTTTCCCCTGCAATGTCTTGTGGCAGTGTCTGTTTCAAATCTTACCAATCTCTAGCAGCATAAACAAACACAGAGTGACAACCAAAGATGGTAGAACAGTAGTAGTTCTAAAGAAAATTTTAGTATTTTCTAGTATTCATGTAAGTAGTAAAAACATATGTTTCATGTTGAACCACTCATTAAAGCCCCTCCTGCATTACTCAATATACTGGTATTATCATAGGTGAGACTCTTTAAAGCAAAATGGCAATTCTGCAGGACCTGCTGTCAGCAGCTGACTTTAAAGGCCAGCTACTTAATAAACGAGCCTGTCTTTGAGCCAGGGGTCATGAAGACATAGATGCTCTGCCAAAGACAATACCTGTGAATCTCACAGCTCTTGTGATGCTTAAAACTGACTAGACAAGACTTTAGAATTCTCTGTATGGTAATAATTTTGGTTAACAAATAATCTAGGTGTTTGTGATTACTAACAAATTATGATTTTTTTTTAACCTTGTCTTTTCCCCAAAATATCAAGATAAACTGCACTTTTTCACAGAACTCCATAAATTTCCTTCAGAGAAAACCAACAGATATGGTATTTCCTATAGTACAACTGCATTTGCTCACTGTTCCCAATTACTGTGTTGTTAATATTATCTCCAGAAGCAGCACCTCACAAAGAAAACCTATATATTACACATACTCATTTAGAAGCAAGTAAACTCAAGTGCCCAAGTAAACATGCATCAATCAATGTCAGAGCAAAACTATAATTCTAAAGAAATTCTATGACATAGATTATAATATGGTGTATAAAATAGAAAGCAACCCGTAATAAAAAGGTCTTTAAGTGTCCAGGGGACAATGCATTCTGCCCATTTATTACCAAAGGAAACAGTTCCAGCAGGCTTGCCGTGACAATAAAACAGGGAGGTAGGATGGTTTCATTTATATGCTGTAATATTACCTAAACTTCACTTTCAGAGTTAGGCATGAGAGAGAAGCCACTGTTTAAATTCTGCAGTGAGCTATAAATAGTACACTTTGCGTATAAAGAAGCCAAAGCCCCTAGATGTGGGGAGTAAATGTCTAATTTGTAATTTAAAAGAAAATACATCATTCTTCACAGTGTTGATCAAGTGAACCCATGAATCATATGTTTGACACATGCCAGGCATCTGCCAGGGCAAGAGCTGGCACAGGCGGTGACAAATAAAGAATAATGCAGGGGCAGGAGGTTTACAGGCTGTCATTGCTGTGACAAGTGATGATAAAGGGAAGCATTATGCCTCTTCTAGTGATAGCCTGTAAACAAATTCTCCATTGTAATTGTTTTGTGTCAGCCTTCTCTGTCTTCATTTAAAGTCTGGAAAAGTTTTTCTAAAAGCACAGCAGAGACACAATTGCCTGGTCATAGTAATTAAAGATCTACTCAAGCAGAGCCCCCAGTTACTTAATTTGGTGCCCAGGAATAAACTGGAAATCCAGGTTCTGCTTTTGTCAGGGAAAAAGAAATCATAGTAGTAAAAAGCAGAACTGCAGTTCTTCTCTCCTGTTGGGATGCATACCGGGAATATTTCATTATCACACTGGTACCCTGTGGCAACATATGCTATGTGACAAGCAATGTTCCTCCAAGGTTACTGAGAAGGTGTTAACAGAGACTTAAAAGATGATGTCAAAGCTGGAGCTGGTCTTCAGGACTTGCTTGACTACAGCATGGACCATGAAATAGTAACGAAAATACAAAGAAAATAAAGACTTTTGTTAAGCCCCTCTTCTGGACAGTCAGGCAGGTCGGTCCCAGATCTGCGCCTGCAGCGCAGCTTACCCTCTGCACCTCTGTAGCACCTCCAATTTCTGCCCCAAAGTACTGACACCCTCTTTTTAGTATCTGACCTGCAAATTATCAAATACTTAAGAATAGCAAGCGAGCCTGCTAAATGCCCTGATAATCAGTCTGAACGAAATCTGTCTTTTTAAGTTTAATTGACTGAGAAGTACGTAATTTGAGCTGTCCTGCCATTCCCAACACGAGCCCTATAAAAGCAGTTTGAGAACGACTTACAGCAGCAGAAAAGGTAACGCTGGCCGCTGGTCTCTCCTGTTACCCCAGCACAGGCATGCGGGAGGAAGCAATGTGGCCAAAACCACAGCAGCCTGTGATCCTAGCTCAGTAAAACGATCTCGAAGTGATTGTTTCTGCTGGTGAAAACTAAAGCAGTCAAATGGCTGTTCTGACATGCAATAATAATGAGGCCAGCTCAAGAAGATTTTTCTCACCGGCCAGCGGCAGGGAGCTTTGTGCCCAGTCTGCATGGAAAAATGTGCAAATACCTTTATGCAACATCCACGGCTCTCGTTGTGAAAAGGACCTCAACCACTTGATGTCCTTTTCTGCAGAGCAGGACTATCTTCCCAGGTAAAATTAGCAAGGGTACCCTCCATTCCCTTCCTGAGGCCTTGAGCATACATTTTTCCTGGAAGACATCAGCTTAATCTTTTGCTGAAATGCTTCTATTTTCAGTCTTAAGCTTGACAGAAGATACGTAAAGGAAACTTAGTGGCCTATGATTATTCAGTTATTATTTGTTTTCTGCTGCAGTTGAAAAAATAGCCCTCTCCAGTGCATTGTCAGTATTTTTATTTTCACTGCCTGTATATATGCTACCATAAAAGCAAATCAGTCTGAAGAGAGAATACAAGGTGAGCACGTGACTTTGGGTACATCATCTTTCTTTCTTCCAGTCTCCCTTCAAGTTTCTTATTTGCAGAAGGTTGGTTGGAAACGCTGGTTGGACACAGAAATACTGCAAAGGCTGTACCGGGTCAGCTGCCACTTTTCCTAGCCAAGTCAAAGGCTACAAGCAGGACATTTCCTCTGGTTACAACTCTGGGTAAGCTATGCCACTGCTGCACTACCCTTCTGGCAAATAACTTTTTCCTAAAGTCCAAACTGAATCTTCCAAGCTGCGTCCTGGGGGTGTTGCCTCTTATTGTACCATCTGCCAGTACCAGGAGGAATTTAGGTCTGCCATCTGTGCAATTCCCACTCAAGCTGCTGTGGGGAGCATCACTTAGCTGCTGCTTTGCCAGACTAAATGAGCACAGGTTCCTCAGCCTCTTCTCAAAGGGTCATGTGCTTTTGGCCCATGACAGTCTTGCTAGTTCTCTGCTAAACCGTTCCAGCTTTTGTCACAGAATCACAGAATGGTAGGGGTTGGAAGGGACCTCTGGGGATCATCTAGTCCAACCCCCCTGCCAAAGCAGGGTCACCTACAGCAGGCTGCACAGGACTGCTTCAAAGCGGGTCTTGAATATATCCCGAGAGGGAGACTCCACAACCTCCCTGGGCAGCCTGTTCCAGGGCTCCGTCACCCTCAGAGGGAAGAAGTTCTTCCTCATGTTCAGACGGAACTTCCTATGCTTCAGTTTGTGC
>Ga0065711_1007191_pt1 | contig 15424 bp, 10 predicted proteins | sample Hoacrofraction12_FD_59098 | JGI IMG/M metagenome (GOLD analysis project Ga0065711, IMG submission 59098) | Hoatzin crop microbial communities from Cojedes, Venezuela - Epithelial fraction 12 v2 (version 2) | ecosystem: Host-associated > Birds > Digestive system > Esophagus > Crop | place... | reverse complement strand
AAGTTCCGTCTGAACATGAGGAAGAACTTCTTCCCTCTGAGGGTGACGGAGCACTGGAACAGGCTGCCCAGAGAGGTTGTGGAGTCTCCTTCTCTGGAGATATTCAAGACCTGCCTGGACAAGGTCCTGCGCAGCCTACTGTAGGTGACCCTGCTTCGGCAGGAGGGTTGGACTAGATGACCCACAGAGGTCCCTTCCAACCCCTACCATTCTGTGATTCTGTGAATACAGCACCTTTAGAGCAAGAGGTTGTGAAATAGGCCATGTATGTCTATCATAACTGAATTAGATGTTCATCTCCTGCCTCCCTAGTTATCGCTAATACTTTAGTGAGTGCTTGTTTCTTGGCTTGGTTTCTGAAGTCTATCACTTTTCTTCTTCAGAAAAAATCATGTCCTCTCTTCACAGGTCTTTTCCCAGACTAGTTTCTTAACATTTCCAACACTTCCTATGTATTTCTCCCCAGCTGTCACACCATACCAATAGATTCATGCAGTAAACATCTCAACAACAGACTAACCTGAGAGAATGTAAATCAGCACAGAGCAGCTCAAAATCTGTCATGATCCCAGTTTATGAAGCCAAGAGGTCTATAGATTTGGACCTCAGTCACAGTCATTTCACAAAAAAATTTGCAGCTACTTGTGTGTACTGATATCTACTCTAACAAACTTTGTAACTAAATGTATTGCTCAGTTCCAGGGAAATCCAGTATTGCCTTTTAACCATTTTTTTTACCTATTCCCTCCACCCCTCCATTTCCTAGATAAAAATTGAAAATGCCTTGCCAATAAATCCTGATTTGAAATGAGTGTGCAAGGTACAAAGAAGTACTCTGTGTGTAGGGTGTGTGTGTATATGACAGAGAGACGAAGCTTTTTGAGAACGGTATCAAATCAGCTAGTACATTTGGGACAGAAAATTAGGCTTCACATCTTTGTGCTTGGACACTTCTCCATTTATTCTACCTGCATCATTTGATCTAACAAAAGGATGTGCTTGTCCTACAGACATTGCTTTTCAGAACTATAACAATACTTCTTTTATGCATCATAGTTTCCTCAACTCATGACTTGCTAGCAAAGCAAACTCACATGCAGTAATTAATCTGGCACTGCAATTCTGTCAGCACAGGGGAAATCTGAATGACGTGAAGGAGTGAATGTCAGAGACTGAAGTCAGAAACATCCAAATGATTCACTGAAAACGCAATTAAGATTTAAGAATACACCTGTTCATCAACTCTGAGACAGCAGTGAATACATGTTTTTCAGTAATGATCCAAAGAAACAACAAAACACAGCCTTCTATTGTTAGGACTGACAGCAGTAAGAGCAGAAGAAAAAATGCAGTTAATTGCGTGCTGCCTGTATTGGATTAACAAGTGGGTTATCCAAAGAAAGATGGAGAACCTAAAGTGAACTGATACTTTCTTTTAATGCCTGATGGGGCAAAAACTCCATGCTTGACTTATGCTGAGCACGACCTATTTACAACCATGCTCCTGCAGACTGAATGGAAATTCTCCTGTAATCAGATGTTCATTGCAGCATCTGGTCTTCAGTGCCTTTCTGTTCTACAGTAGAGCAACGTGTGCAGTGTGAATAAATGTGTCAGAATTGTGACCTTTATTTTTAGCAAAGTAGGTGGATAAAAATTGGGGATTTGAGCTATAGCAACCTCTTTTTGTCTGAAATGTTTTGTGCAGTTGGAGGTCATTGTGGTTCCTCTCTGATTTTATAAAGGTTTATGTAAATTCAAAGTAGGATTACGTAATTCTGTATGTTGAAATCCACTGTTACTGCTTTCATGCTGGATAGATAGCAGATTGATAATAGCACTCTGCGTACGGTAAATAATTCAAAATTATTAACACAAGCAATCACTGATATAACTATCTTCCATTGGAATACAAAATTCCTTGAAATTATTTTCCCTTCAGAAAAAATCCATTCTTCTTGTGAGATAACTCATTCCTATTTCTCTTTAGTATCACTAATATTTTGCCCCAGATCTGTCAAAGATAAGACAAATAGTCAGTGTTCTCAGAAGCATGCACGTAATAGAAACATTTAAATCCTGGCAGATGATTTCTAAGGAACAGTTTTTAAAGCAACATAAATAAGGCAGACTGGGAAGGCAGAATTGTGTTTTAACAACCAGGATATAGAGGCTGACAAAGTTAAAATGGGAGAGACGGAATTGAACTGCTTCTGGCTTGTAAAGTAAATGGTAATTCACGTGTATTTTTCTGTTAAAGAAATGCATTAAAACTGCCTCACTTTAACAGCACATTGCCATTATTTCCACTGGCATATAGCGTACATTTCTTTAGGCAGAACCTCACACTGAAACTCTGAGCCTCAAGACTCTCTTGTGCACTCTTGTTGTACCAAAACCTTTAAAATAAACCCTCATTTATATCAGTGTTTGTAAATCTGGCCAGGTTTTGAACAAACTTAGGCCTGTTTTTCAGTTGTGTCTTTCCTCACATTATCCATTCAAACAAGAGTATTGTGCAGAAAAATACAAGTGTACTCATTTATGTTGTAGTGAACTTGGGAAAGTTTTTAAGTGTGAAGTTGAATAGGAAATCCCTCCCTGGTCATCCCCTAGAATCATCCCAGTTGCTAAAAAGAGTGGTGGTAAGACTACAAAACTTAGTATGACCTGTGTCTTATCTATTTAAATCTGTAATCAAGGTGTCTGATGAAAATGGGTAAGTATTTTTTGCTAGACCATACTTTAGGTATGCTTTCTTAAGTAGCTTCTTTTTTCATTAATATTGCCTTTACATAAAGATTCATATCTTTAATATTTCACAAACAATTGCTGGTTTGCAAAACAATCTTGAAAATAAAATTTGATTGTGAGCAAAATGCAAGGAAAACTAATTCTGCAAGAGGAAGCTGTCTGCTTCAAAGCCGGTACCAAACACACTTCTGTTTTTTGCAAGGGCACAATGTCCTTCCAGACAAAAAAGTCTGATACCTTACAAAACGTTTGGGAATTTGCATCTTCTGAAGGAATTATTTCTTACTCTTTCTGTACAACACTTAGCACTATTGTTGGTCCCATGACTGACTGGCACAACTCCATGCTATTTTTAGTATTTCTTCAGACCTTCATTGCTCAATTCTCTTTATTTTTTTCACATAATCGACAAAAACACCCTGATAATTTGTATGTCTGCTATAAAGTTATTAACCAAGGCTGTTTGTTTCATGGAAACAGATATAACTTCAAAATGAGATGCAAATTTTTAAGTGGGCTGCTTCCCTCCCTGATTTATATCCCTTTTGTTCCTTAAGTCTTCCCTGCCCTTAAGTCACAAAGTCAGCCGATTACAATTAAACTCCAAAGGAAGCTGTCCCTAACAGGTTTTGATCTAATGCAAAAGATCTCTCAGTTTTTGTTTCATTTCCCCTTGTATTCAGGGGCATTAGTTATTTATAACCAGGTAATTATTTTTAGTCATTCTACTGAACAAGATAGAAAGAAAGCAACAGGTAAGGAGATGGTGAAAACAGTTTTGAAGGTGACAGAAAAAGCATCGTTTAAAAAGCAAAATTCTGATTTGTGTCTGAAATAAAGTTCCCCATCCTTGGAGTTAACAGCAGGGCTTATATTGATGTCAGCTGGACAACACCAGTGCCAAAGGTCTTGTAATGCCAATGCAGATGCTGAGCACACTCCTCAACAGGTTTGAGGGTTTGGAGGGACACCCCTGTTATTAACAGCATGGTCTTTCTAGCCCGGGCTGTATAGCACGGCTAACCATAGTGACTGCTGAGATGTCTTAGGGCAACCACCCAGACCAGGAGCAGACTCGCTTACAATACAGCAAGAAGCTGTCTTTCTCGATGTTATATTCTCCCTCTTCAGTACCAAATCCAGGCAGAAGAAGGAAAGATTTTTATTTTTTTAAACAAAATGAAATCAAGCCTCAAAGTCAAGTCTAATTCTTAATTTTCCCAACTATAGAGTTCATAGAATTGTGCTCCAAGCCTTTTTTGTAGTGATCTGAAACTCAGGTCTGAACTCAGGCAAAAACTTTGCTAGCAGATCCAGAGGAATTTGTTCTGGAATTTACTTTGGGTAACAGGATAAAATGCTTTTCAGGAGCTAGAAAAACGCACTTCTGTAAGTATATGTTCTCCATGAACTTCTAGCACTTTATAAAGAGTGAAAAGGAATGAGAAAAACAGTAGCAGCAATGGAAGTAAAAAAATACTGGTAGATCAGCATTAGCTAAAGCATGACTGTGTCTTGTGGTATTCAGAAAGACATTTGACCGAGGTTGCCTCTTCAGACTAAATTTTATTTTACCTGGGTGTATTCTCTTCCCTGTATACCCTTTCTTGCCATGGCTAAGAGAGAGAAAGGAAATAAAAATCAGGAGGAAACAAGAATCAGTTCTAGTTTGCATTAATAGTGATACAGTCAGAGCTGACTTTAATACGGGTAATGTGAGAACACGGGTTTTTCCTGACAGCCAGACAGAGAAGCTTTCGTCATTGGAAAAAACTGTAGCGAGTAAGGAAAATATATGTATGTGCATATATGTATGTGCATACAGCTGACAAAGAAAAATGTGTTCCTTCACTCCTTACTTCAAGAAACAGAGAATTGCATCTCTCCATTAGGTAAAGCATTTCTTGGAGGAGATGAATAAACAAGTGCCTAACAAGCCATTGGTGAAGGTTGAATAGGGCTGAGATGATGCAGGTGCTACACTAAATGGCATTATAAATCAAAAGGCACCAAATAAATACAGTCACTGCTTGAAAGAAGTTGACTGTGGATTGGCTAAAGCTTGACTTTAGTCTGTGATGAGGCTGAAGAGACCAATTGGGGCTGGAAGGGTAAAGCAAAAAGGGGTTTAGAGATTTCTTATTGAAGAAGTAATGGAAGATGAACTCCAAAGATTTAGCTCTCTGCCACAGAGGTATTAAATAATTAAAGCTGGCAGTTGTCTAGGCTGAAAATGGTTACATCAAAGCCGAAATGTGGTTAGTGTCTCCTATATTAAAATCAGAAAGAGAAGAGGAAATTTAAACATTTTTATACAAACGTGTCACATGAGTGCTAAAATTCCACAGAGAGATTATATTAGTTGGTCTTTTACAAATGTCCTTTGTTTTCTGTTAATTTCTTCATTCTTTCCTTCAATCCTTCCAGCATTAACTGCAGTGGGAAAAGCTACTTATGGTGCTCCTTTAAGACAAAGCAAATTCAAAAATAACAGCACTAACACATGCACACTCTTTACAACTGAATACAGTGTTGCATTTACTTTTTCCTTAATTTTATTTTTGAATGGCAGCTTAAGAAAAATTAAGTATATACTGAGGTACTACTCACAGAAGTGCAAAAGTCAGTAAAATGTTAACTGCGTGGATCTGTTAAAATTTTGCCTGCTCCATTACATGCGCGTGACTTAAGTCGAAGCTCAGTGGATTTAAAAACTCGGACATAATTGTGCAGTCCTGAGGGAGTGAGGCTTAAGTACTCATATTTCTTCCCACTTTGTTATTACTAGATTATTGGTTTCTTATTCCACTACCTTAACTTGTATGACTTTACTGTTCAAATAGAAACTCATTGACTTGAAAATGAGCCGCATTGATTTGGCTCTACAACTTTGCCTCGGAGGATAATTTTTAATAATGTAAACCTCATGAAACCACAGACATCTGCATAGGAAGAAAAAAGAATAAGGCAAGTATTTCCACTTTGTCTTCAAGAGAACAAGGGGAATATAGAACATTGTATTTTTTGTTTCTATGTCTGCAGTTCTTAACCAAATGCTTTAACAGTTCCTAAGTCGTTATTCAAGCAAAATGATTAACTTCAAAGTCACAGAATATGGCCACGGGCCTGTAAAACCATTAGGATCCTCTTGGTTGATGTGTTGTAGGACTGTGAATTGCTAGAGGGTGATTAATAGCAAGGTTGAATTTAGCATTTGAAACAGAACCAGACAAATAGATTGGAAACCTCAGTTTTCCATGTGCAGCAAGGAAGTTACAGGACAGATGGGAGCACTGTAAACTCTTATATGATCTAAGAAAAAACCCTTGCTTTTGAGCTGAGAAGATTGCCATTAATGCTGAAAAAATAGTTGACTCAGGCACACCGATGAAAGAGGACACAGATGCTGCATTGGAATTGAGCAGCAAATCACAACATTTATTTACTGCTGCATGTATGCACATACACACAGACCTACTTTGTTGTCTATCCTGCGAATTCAAGGCATGGCACGACACGCCTAGTGAGGGATTCCCAAGTCCCGCTCAGGTTGGTTGTTTCGAGAGAAAGGAGCCCTGCTCCTATCAGTCCAGGTTCAACACTTACCAGCCTGACTCCTGACACTGCTGCCACAAGGCTGGGTGAATCATTACTCCAAATTTCACCGCCTGAATACATCTATTTTCTTTCCAAGGATTGGCCCGTTGCCATCTCAACACATTGGATTCTGTTCATTTCAGAGTGTGACCACTGTTCAGCCAAACACCTTGAAGTGCAATACATTATAAACAAAATCACCTGCATTTAGGACCTCCCTTTTTACTGGACATGAATAAGAAGCCAAAACAATTTGCTGATCCATCCTTTCCAGGAAAATCCCTGCATGACTCTCGCAAATGTCAGCAACTGTACTAGATGCACTGAGTAACTCCTAATTGCTTTAAAATCCAGACAAGGTGGATGGCGTGCTTGCTTTCTGTGCTGTATCTTCAGAGGTGGCTGCGCTTGCCGATAGGCTAAAGGCCTGCTTACAGGCATCTGCAAACCTGTCACCCTGCGGCTGCATCTCAGTGACGATGGGAGGGGCATTATGAGTCCCCAAGGGATGGCCTGACAGCGCACCACCTGAGCCCAGCTCTCTCCCCAACTTAGAACCAGGTAATGGCACTCTTTGAGACTTGTTTCTCTGATCACAATGCTGTGTCTGGCAATTAATGTCAAAGTTAATTAATATAGCTAATTCATACACATTACAAGATAGACAAATTTCCACTAGAAATGCAACTGTTTTCACCACCCTCTTTTATTAATGTTACTGAACAAAGATCAGCTGCCAATGTCTTACAGTTGTTACTGATCTGGGATGATCTATAAAATGTAAACCGAGGCTTAAAGCTTCTATTAATTTTCCTTTACCACCCCTCTCTCCTTGCCCCTCAGTCCATCTTTACTTTGACAAATGCCCTCTACAAATGCCAGCGTGCCCTGCCATTAACAACTCCTGCCTTCTGTAATATTAACAATCTCAGACAGCATAATTCACACAGTGCTGAAGAGGATTTTGTTTGTTTGTTTTACTGACATGTAATCAAAATAGATGAATAAAATCTGGTGTTGACTGATCAGAAGGTTCTTGCGCAAAATACAGCACAAAGTACAGTGCAGTCTGGATTGCCTCCAAATTGAATTACTGTGTTTCAGAACTGATGAGGCAAATCTAGGATTTGATGGAGATTTGTATTGGAGAGCTATGGGCTGGTCTTTCCAGAAGTCTGGAAGAGTCAGGGGAGAAAGTCAAACACCTGAACTCGTAGGAAATCGATGGGCAGAGGTTATTTAGGAGGTCGCCCCTGTAAAAATGGCTGAGCACCTTTTGTGAGCAGGCATGAAAGCAGCAAATCGTAGGCAAAAGGGGGATGGCAAGTGGATGGAAAACAAAGAGGGGTTTTTCCCCCTGGAACACACTAAAAGAAAGGAAAAGTTCTCTCTAAAAATGATCTTTTTTTCCTATCTACGTAGTAAACAAAAATCTAACACTCTGTGGACAAAAACAATTAAAAGAAATCTATATACTATAACAGAATTCACATGCCAGATTTCAGGTGTTTCAGTGCAATACATATTTTTACTTTTTCTTTTTTCCAAAGAAAACAGCCATATTTTGTTTGTTTTGTCAACATTCCACACTTATTTTTCATAATAAATAAAAGGCAGATTCCTTGGCCATATCTTATATTTGGCTGAAATACTTCCACACTTCTGCTGCAAGTCATGTTTAGAAAAAAGACCTTCTTTTTCTTTTCCTTGACAAAGGAAAACAGTACTGTTGTCAGGACATGGAGGCTGTTGTGGAAAGCTTTCTTCTGGAAAGCTGCTTTGGCAGGGATTTCCGGGAGTCACACCAGCAGACAAGTAATGCACTAGTGAATCAGAATCCTACAGTATGTTTTGTGACCAAATGCACTTAAAAATCTCTAAAAACTCCCGACTTTTACATGGCTGAATTAATAGCCCTTGAAAAAATCCTTTTATATTGTTTTGTTAATGCAATTGTTCAAATACTTTCATCCAGCTGTAAAGAAGAGATCCAGTAGGCTCTAAACTGGTTACATTTTCACAAAAACAGAAATATAGTGCCATCATGGCAAGGCGATAATTTTCTAATTGGATCAGGGATAGTGCAAACAATTTTCATCAGACATCTGTTTTTAATGTCTCGCTTCCTAGACTTGTAAGTTATGTGACAATGAATTTTCACTACAAAGCAGTTCCAGCCTTTGAGGCTGGAAACACACAAGTTTTCTTTTCCTTCTCTCCCTGAAATGCACAGTTCAGAAGAAGGCAAAGAACATAGCTTATTTTCGTTTCCTTAATTCAGAGAAATAGAATAATGAATTAATCCAATCCCTTGCTAGTTTGGAAGCTGATTGTAGTTTTAGGGACTTTTACATTTAGGAAAAAGAATTGCACTATCTTTTCAGGGGAACTTTTAGCTTAATATAAAGCTTTGTGACTTACTGATGTTCACTGAATGTTTCATTTCTGCCTCTGAAAAGCTCTTTTACAAATAAATGCACCCAACCAAAAACTGCTGTGTGCTACTCTAAATCTGGACAGAACAACTCCCAAGGAAAAGAGAGGTAATTTAGGAAGAAAAAGCAAGGAAAATGTTACTTTACCTATGTTTACATGACAGATGGTAAGCAGAATCCTGGGTAATCTGTTAGTCCTTGTGACTGAGATCAATTAAGTTTAGAAAAGCTATTTATTGCCAGGGAGATTTAAAAGTAATTAGCAATTATAAAGAAATCTGCAAGGGTCCTAATTATAATGAAGCAATGAGTTTAGTTTCTGGACAGGAAGGAGGTTCTAAATACAAGGGAAGTTTGTATCTTATCTGTTGTTTATTAAGAAAATAGCAAGCCTTATATTTTTGCTGTTATGGTGATGATCTCTGGAAAGGCCTCCTGGATTTATACCACAATGCTGACACAATAGCAACAGCCCTAATACCGGTTTATTAAAACCCAACTGCAGGATTAAGTACTTAGTTAAGAACATTTAGCAATAGTTAGGAAAAGACTTGAAGATCTTGCTACTGTTGTATTTTATATTCTTTCATAGTTAATAAGAACTTTTCCTGCTGTTGCTTTTAGTTTTAATTAGTCATTTATTTGTACCATTAAAATAATGTTTTTTTCCTCTGTTTCCACAAGCTGGGCATAAGGTACTTCTGAGAATAGTTTAATTGACACCACTAAGTTTCGATGCGGTGTACATCTGGCTCCCTGACAATGATTCAAAACTAAATTCCACCTATTTGAGCCACATAATATTTTGATTAGTTCCTGCAGTAAGCAAACCTTTTTCTTGTTTACAAAGTCCATTGTTTTTAGGTATGCAGATCTTTTTAATGAAAGCACTCACTCAAAGTTGCATGAAGAAAACTTGCTTGCAGAGAGCTCTCCTGATGAAGGATGGCTGGATGACACACAAACGCTCAAGCAGCTGTTCTGGGGTGCAAGGTGAAGTGGAAGCTCTGCAAAGATGCTCCAAAACAGTTCCCAGTGCAAAGCTATTTACCAGGTGATCACCAGGGATCTCTGACTGCTGGAAAGCACATATAAAACCCCAGCATAAAGGTCGTCATGGAACATTTCTGTCAACCACACAGTTATAAATTAGGCAAACAGCTGAGATGAAGGAAAAGGCAGCAGCAACAAAACCCTAGAGTTTATGGGACATGTGAAGTTCTGTGGTTTGTTGAAGATGCTTGGGCATGCCATGATGAGAGGCCTTCTCAGTCACCTGCTGTCCAGACTGCCTGACTTTCTTCCCTGCTGTGCCAGTGTTGTTATTCCTGACTCTGATAGACACATGGAAAAATGGAAATTTAAGCCTCCACTGTTTCAGCGTGATGTGCTGACCCTTCAGGAAAACAGCTCCTGCCAGTAGTGATTGCTCAAACAGTAGTAGGAGTTCTTTATGCCTGAGGGCTTCTTTAAACTAGATTTCTTTGTTGACATGTTGTAAGAAATGCTTTTCTCCATGTACACTACTCTCAGATGGCTGCACTGAACAAAATATCCTTTTTTTTTACTTTCAGTTACCAGTAATCATCCTCAGAAATGTGTTTCATTAAGATATGGGTGAGGTATGTATATATCCTCAACACCTCTGGTTTTGAATAGCCCCTTCAGCACATTTATAAGAAAACCATCCATATTTTGAAGCCTGATATGTAATAATTAGAGGGCTGAAATAAAATAATTGTGACAAACATTAAAAATTTTATATTCTAGTTTACTCTTTTCAATGGTATACTCCATGCTCTTCAGCAGAATACCTAAACAGCTGCAGTCTTACCCAAAGAACAGTACTCTCAAAGTCTTTTGAATTCTTCTGTAAGGTTTAAGGTTTTTTCTTCCCTCTCTGAGAACTTTTAAGACTTTGGTAATTGTTTTGTTTTGTTTAAGATTTTGTATGTTTAACATATTATTTCTTTTCCATCTTTAAGATGTTATTTGCTTAATTAACGCTTAGAAACTTGGGGTACGTTCATGCAACCAGCACAAGAACAGCTTTGCCCTATCAACAGCTACCTTTTTGAGAGCCCGTCTCAATTAATATGCATCAGAACCAAACTTGTGAACACTTTCCTCAAGCCATTCAATATGTAAGCATGTCCTATGTGTAAATGACTTTGGCATTCATATCTGCTCATCTTTTGGTTCTTCTGTCCTTCCCCTTCTCTTCTTTGCAAATTCTGGGGTGCTATAAGATGATTGTGAGAGACAGAAAAGGACAGAAAAGCCCCAGATATGAAGTTTAAGGTTTTTGATGTTTGTAGGCTTAATGTTAGATTTCCAGGACCACTTACAGAGATTTAGGTAAACATTGCTCATTCTTATTGCTGCTAGGTATTTATAGCTTCTATGATACTCAGTGAAGCAGGTGAATGTTCCAGATGCATGAAAAGCATGTCACTTTATTTCAGCCATGGATTTGAGGACCCAATGTTAAGCATAAGTGTGAATACAAAAGATGGTAGTAAGAGAACACTCCACTGCCTGCTGTTATCTGAGCTCCCCATCAAAATTAGTCCTGTGAATGCAAAACGAGACGCACTATTTTTAAAACTTTCTAAAATGGCTTTGGCTGATGTTGTGGCCCTGAATGAGTGAAAGTCCAATATTTTCCATATTCTTTCCAGTATTTTTACTGTTACTTTTATTGAATCTTCATAAGGTCTTTCCTTCTTTCATACTACCTGATCCTTCTTAGCACATGAATAATTTCATGACTTTGTAAAGACCTAGAGATGAATTAAATTTGAGATGAAAGGAAAAGAGATTAATAATGAAAAGGAAAAAGCTTTCTCCTTTAAAAAAGTGACTCTACTACTACAAATTCACTGCCAGCGCTTTTCTGAGAAGTATTTATGATCACAGATGCTTATAAGCCAAGAAATTTTTGCAAAAAAAATTATGTGTTTAAGGAATATTTTTATGCATGTAAGGAACATATCCTTAACAACTCATATCCAGGTTTTACTTTTAGAACAGTGCCACAATATTTTAGTATAATTTATTAAAAAATTAATAGGCTGTTAGCTCTCAAGTTGTAAATGAAGCATGTAGGAGGAGACGGATTACTACTGTACGGCTCCTGCAAAAGGGAATAATTATAGTCCTCCTAGATAAGAAGGGGGTGGAAAAATACTGTGTAATAAGTTCTGTATACTTTTTCCTTCCAGTGACAGACTCATTCAGTTTTAAAAATTGAGTATTTATAAGCTCCTGCTGGATGGTTGTTACCTGCCATGTGACTAGTCTACAGAGAGGAGGAACGGTTACAGCTGTAGAGGGCCCATCTGCGGCTCCTCCTGGTTGTAGCTCTGAGAGTTGGCAACAGACTCCTGTATTGTCCAAGAGAGTGGCTCTCCAGGGCACATTTTCAAAATGACAATGAAAAATTTGGAATTCATTAGTTTGCTGGCTCCGGTTGTGTAAATTTTGTTGTTTATATTGTACCTACTCTTCCTAGCTGAAACTGGGAACTTTTTTGGTCTGTGTGCTGTATTTAAAGACTGTATCTGTCGCAGGGAGTTTGAAGTCAAGTTAGTCAATGACAGGAGAGAAAAAGGAGAGCTTGAGAAATTACCTGGATTGTCAGAAAAATGGGGTAGCTTGGCGGCAGGCTCAGGAAGAGAAACCCAACTTCCCCTAGCTTGTACATGAATGTCTGATTCAGACTGGATCAGTGTTGCTTGTGCAGCTCATCCAGCCCCTTTGAAGCTGATGGAGATCTATGAGACTTCAGTTCTCCTAAGTGTTGAGGAGTACTTCATGGACAGAGGCATTTTTCTCTAAAATTCATGTATACACCCTCCTTCATCCCACTTTACAACTTCTATGCATTTCGCAAAGACAAATTTTACTTTGTATGTAAAACAGTTCAATTTGGATTCTCTATGCACTGAAAATTGCCATTTTGTTTGGTTCAGAACACCCTTTATTTTTCATTAGTTACAAGAATGAATAGTATCTTGTGCTTTTATAAATCCCACAAGGATTTTGAAAATTTCTTATGACTTAGGAATTATAGCGCCTCGAAGGAGCCAAGCTTGCTGACTTTTGACCAGAGACAAGTTATAACCTCTCTTTAAATTGTAGATCTCTGAAGAGGCTGAACCTTAGTCTTCTTCAGAAAACATCTTTTAACCTGTGAATGACTAATACTGACCAGTTAAAAACAAACTACTAAACTGCTTTCAAGTGGTTAACCTCAGGTATGTTAGACACAGACAGACAAATGATGTCTCTGAAATATGTTTTTCATATGTGGTCTGTGTCAACCCTAGGATGATGTTTTCTCAGCAGCTGAGATTTATTCCTGAACTGCATGCAGTAACTATGGAAGAAACAGCTTTTACAGAACAAAATTATTTTAAAAGGTTATCAGAGTTGATGGACGTTCTTCCAAACAAATCCCCTCTGTGTGGACCATAGGGGTGCTTTTTTAACTTTGGACTGTTACGTTATTCCGTATAGGGCAGCAGGAAGATTAGGCAAACTGATGTTCCTTTTTTCTTTGAATCTGGACTGAGGTTTAATTTCTAGCAAAAAGAAACCTGTTCTTCTTGAGCTAAGAACAGTTACTCCATTTCCATTGCCAGCTTTGCATCAGGTGTACTCTGTCAGAAAAGGATATGAAGCCCTCTGTTATCCAGCTCCAGTAATACTCCTCCTCCTACCAACTTCATTGCTAATAAAGGTACAGTAAGTGCATAAAACCTGGAAAAGGGAACTTTTAAAGGGTTTGTGGCAAGCAAAGGTTCCTCAGGGAGGCCATGCTTGATCCCACTAGAAAGCACTGCCTACGGCAAAGCTGAACTGGGCATTTACAGGCAGGATTTTCACAGTCCTTAGCTGGGCACTTACTGTAGATGGAAATATTTCTTTTACATGTGCAGACCCGTTGTTGCCAAACATTGGACCCCTAATTTTCTCTCCTCCTCTATAGCTATTGACTATGTTACAGAGTCTATAAGCTGGTGATCAGTTTATTTAGTTTGGGCATTATCAACTGGAGTATCCACAAACTAGCAGACATAACTGAGGATGCTTGTCTGAGTAATTGTCCTTATATCTATTTGGTCGTCACATAGGAGGCTGGGAATCTTATACTTTCTAGTCAGTAATGAGTTATTCCATTATTACAGCTCAATTAGCACATTTAGCCTAACTAATTCATATTTGCAACATGATTTGAAAAGATAACTGACTATAGATGTAGTTAGTTCTTGGTGTGCGACATGGACTCAGCCATTCATTTTGTTATTAGTATGTGGCAACTCAAAGGAAATGTTGGGCAAAAGAAGAAAAGAGAAGAGAAAGCTGTACAAACAGGGCAGTGGTTGATTCTCACTGAATAATCCATAGCTTCAAGGCTGGCAGTATTTTACCAGCAGGAACTCTTTCTTTAATCGGAAGGTAGACTGCAAAGATTGCAAAGCCTCTGGAATGAAATGCTGAGTAACCAGGCAGCTGGGGATAATTTATTGTGGCCTTTCAATATATAAAGGGGGCTTATAAGAAAGATGGGGACAAACTTTTTAGCAGGGCCTGTTGCGATAGGACAAGGGGTAATGGTTTTAGCCTAAAAGAGGGTAGATTTAGCCTAGATATGATGAAATTTTTTATACTGAGGGTGGTGAAACACTGGAAGAGGTTTCCTGGAGAGGTGGCAGATGCCCCATCCCTGGAAACATTCAGGGTCAGGTTGGTTGGGGCTCTGAGCAACCTCATCTGGTTGAAGATGGCCCTGCTCATTGCAGGGGGCTGGACCTTTAGGGGCCCCTTCCAACCCAAACTATTCTATGATTTTATGACTGCTGTGTCCTACCATGTGTGTCTTAAGCTATGTGTACCACTTTCCACCCATAAGTCCTGGATTCCTGACGCACTCCACACCTGCACTGATGTAGTAAGAAATAAAAAGTAGGATAGCCTATCCTGGCAGCAGACAGATGTAGCAGGTTTGTATTGGCTGTGAATAATTACATAGCAATAGAAAGCCCAGGGCAAAAACGTAAATAAAAAAGGTAGGATTTTCCCCTCAGTGAATATAAAAAAATACAAACCAATGATGATTATGGTCAATGAGGGAAGGTAATAAGGCTTAAAATTTTCAGCAGGCAGCAGTGCGTAGGGTAAGGCATTAAACTGAAGGGGTCTGGGTGGGGAGCTGGCGCCGGTTCTGGATCTGCACTCCCCATGCTCTGTTTTTCTCTCAGCGTGGCCACACCAACGTCCCTAGAAACGTCCCCTTGCCTACAGGATAAATCCTGGCTCGGGGGGGGAAATTTCCACCGGGGCTCTCTTCCGGCCGGGTTCCAGTAGGAGTTGCCCTGAAAGCACACCAGCCCTAGAATCACAGAATCGTGAAGGCTGGATAAGACCTCTAAGATGATCAAGCCCAGCGGTCAACCCGACACCACCGGGCCTGCTAACCCACGGCCCGGTACGGCAGGGCAGCAGAACAACACCGACAGGCTCTCCCGCCGCGGAGCCGGCCGCTGCGGCACCCACCTGTGACTCCGTCACACCCCCCGCCCGCCCTGCCGCCGCACCGCACCGCTCCGCCCCGGCCCCCTCGGCACCGGCGC
>Ga0065711_1042384_pt1 | contig 15425 bp, 6 predicted proteins | sample Hoacrofraction12_FD_59098 | JGI IMG/M metagenome (GOLD analysis project Ga0065711, IMG submission 59098) | Hoatzin crop microbial communities from Cojedes, Venezuela - Epithelial fraction 12 v2 (version 2) | ecosystem: Host-associated > Birds > Digestive system > Esophagus > Crop | place... | reverse complement strand
GCATCCTGTCACTAGTTACCTGGGAGAAGAGACCAACACCTGCCTCACTACAACCTCCTTTCAGGTAGTTGTAGAGAGCAACAAGGTCCCCCCTCAGCCTCCTCTTCTCCAGAATAAACAGCCCCAGTTCCCTCAGTTGCTCCTCATAAGACTTGTTCTTTAGACCCCTCACCAGCCTCGTTGCCCTTCTCTGGACATGCTCCAGCACCTCAATGTCCTGCTTGTAGTGAGGGGCCCAAAACTGAACACAGTACTCCAGGTGCAGCCTCACCAGTGCCGAGTACAGGGGCACAATCACCTCCCTACTCCTGCTATTCCTGATACAAGCCAGGATGCCGTTGGCTGGCTCGTGTTCAGCCAGCTGTCGACCATTATCTGAAGACCTTTTTCCTCTGGGCAGCTTTCCAGCCATTCCTTCCCAAGCCTGTAGCATAGCATGGGGTTGCTGTGACCGAAGTGCAGGACCTGGCATTTGGCCTTGTTGAACCTCATACAGTTGGGTGGCCTGAGCCCACAGATCCAGTCTGTCCAGGTGATTGCCAATTTTATTTCTTGGTCAATGATAAACTGGTCAACTCTTAACTGCTATAGAGGAAAAAATAAGGTGTAAAAAACCTGCAAGCAGTATGCACAGTCCTGCTGAGTGGCTCCGCACCAGAACCAATTAAATCCCGACATAAATAGACTCTAACACATTCATCTTATTTGAATAAATCCTGCTTCTTCCAAAGCAAAGCAAGGACCACTTAGATGCAGAACTACAAGTAAAGAGTGATTTTGAGTATGCCAGTATAATTGTACGTAAATACACTTCAAGCACTGAATCTCTTTGATGAGACAATTTTCATGAAATTAATAGGATCATACTGAGCAGCCAAAAAGGAGGATAACAAAAGTGATGTCAAGGCCTTGTCCTGACAATTCATATTTTTCATTTATCTTAAATAAATAGAAAAAATAAACTTCTACTCCTTTAAAAGTATAAAGCATAATATTAAATCTGCACTAAAAAAATAAAAAAGAAGGAAAGAGCGCTATGAATGTTTAGTAATCATTGATCTAGTCAAATCAACTACTCCCACACTGAATACTGGTCACATAAATCCTTCCTATTATCACTTCATATTTTTCATTAAGAAAACTTGACTGATAGTGATTTGTATAAATTTTGTATAAATATATGCAGTCTTAGAGATACATTTAAAAAAAGCTGCCTGGATGCCTTTGTAAATCAAATTCAATGATATTTGAGTGCATTATGTGACTAATAAATCAGGTGAAACAATTTAGTTTTCTCTTTCCCACTAGTTTAATTTAGGTAAAACGTACTGACAATTTATTAATCATGAGACCAGATAAAGAAATAAAAAGCCTGATTGTACAAGTCACGTGGAAAATAATAGGTTCTAATTTGCTTATGACCCCACAGCATATTACATTTGGTTTTCTTATTGTGGTTAGCTGTAGAGTAATAATGTTTAACTGCATGTCATCTATAGATTTCAAGTCCTTTTTAATCAGCGATTCTTTTTTTCCCCCACTTTAAATGGCAAAATACCCCTCACTTTTCCTTACGGTGCTCATTGCTCTATACATGAAGGAGAGAAACTTTTCAGTCTCCTCTTTTTGGTACTGAAAATTGCATGACTTTTAGACCTTTTAGATTTTTTTTTTTTTTTAATCGCAACATCTTCAATGTCCTGGGTAGAAGTTTACTAGTTGCTTAATGTTTTCTGGTGGTTTCAAACATGAATAAGATCAAGGCTCATATTACTGTTCAAGATCTACAGTTTATCTGCCTGACTGGTCAATCTGCCTGACTTGCACTTACAACTCTATGCTACAGTTTTCAAAACGAACAAGACAGCTCTACACAAACACACTGCTGAATTGTTCTTCTGTGTTGAAGGTTTAAGTGGACTAACAGTTTAGCTTTTCACCTGCATATTTCTGTTATTTCAGTCTAGAGGAGGAGCTGTATGATTTATTACTTATTTCTTAGGCTTTCAGAGACTAATTTTGCTTCTGTTACAGATAAAAAATGAAATTCAGGAGTTGTGAGGCTATACAAACCACAAACAGTAATCCCCATTGCATCAGCTGATGCCTATGTAGAAAGCACTTCTTAGAGCTTAACTTTTTTTCAGTAGGTAAGTCGTGTGAGGATCCAACAGAATGTGATGGTTTTCTATAAGTTTCTTAGTTTAGTATTACAGTGCTTAACATCCTAAAGGATATAAAATCAAGTTTATCTGACACATTCTATTACAGCTCTGTCACCTGATTGGCCATTTAGTATTGCATTTCTCTAGTTGGATTTTTAGAACAGGAATTCCCATCTTAAACTGCATTATCCAAAATTACCTAAGCTTAATAATGCATTGAACTTCACTTTTTCCCTTCCCTTCCATGAAGAGTACTGAAGTAAAAGTGACATTGCAATTTGTCAAAGAATCCTCAAGAAGAATAATTTATTTATCATGATGATATAATGGTAAAGATTAAAAGACAAATGTGCTGCAATATAAATTATTAAAATTTGTATGATAATATGATATAGTATTTACATAAACATGAAGGTATTTGATTTGGCATTAAGAAGTCTGATATATATCAGACTTGTCAAGGTCCCTCTGGATGGCATCCCTTCCCTCCAGTGTCTCAACCCCCACCACACATCTTCGTGTCAGCAGCAGACTTGCTGAGGATGCACTTAATCCCACTGTCCATGTCACCGACAAAGGTGTTAAACAGCACGAGTCCCAGTACTGACCCCTAAGGAGTGCCACTTGTCACTCGTCTCCACTTGGACATCGAGCCATTGACCACAACTCTTTGAGTGCAACTATCCAGCCAATGCCTTATCCACTGAGTGGTCCATCCATCAGTTCCATATCTCTCCAATTTAGAGACAAGGATGTCATGAGGGAGAGTGTCAAATGTTTTGCTCAGTTCCAGGCAGATGACATCAGCTGCTCTTCCCTTATCCACCAATGCAGTAACCCCATCATGGAAGGCCACCAAATTTGTCAGGCACAATTTGCCCCAGGGAAGCTATGTTGGCTGTCACCAATGTCCTCCTTATATTTCACGTGCCTTAGCATAGTTTCCAGGAGGATCTGCTCCATGATCTTGCCGGGCACAGAGGTGAGACTGACTGGCCTGTAGTCAGACCCCTTTAGAAAGGGTAAAAAGGAAGACCTTCTCCAGGTCTTCCTTTGTGCCCTTTTTAAAAATGGGGGTTATGTTTCCCCTTTTCTAATCAGTGGGAACTTCACTGGACTGCCACAGCTTCTCAAATTTGATGGATAATGGCTTAGCGACCTCATCTGCCATTTCCCTCAGGACCCACGGATGCCCATCATCAGGTCCCATGGGCTTGTACACCTTCAGGTGGTCTCAAACCTGATATTCTCCTATAGTGGGTCGTTCTTCATTCTCCCAGTCCCTGCCTTTGCCTTCTGCAACTTGCGTGGTGTGGCTGGAGCACTTGCCAGTGAAGACTGAGACTGATCTTCCCCTGCTGTATATCTATGTATGTGACTATCTATATAGAACAATAGGAGTATAAATCCTGTTACTTCAATGTTTAGAGAATGCAGCATATAGGGGATGATCTTTTCTCCGAAGTACTTACAAGCTAAACAAACAAGAGAACTTCTGAGAGGAGATGAAAAATTTCCTTTGGAAATTCTAGTGTCATTCTAATGAAAGATTTGATATGTCCCAAACTACTTATGCCTCATCCTTATTAACAGTTTCATGACAAAACCATTTCAAATAAAGTATTTGTCACTGCATGACACAATATTTAAAGTAAATCCAGAGGGGGGAACAAAGGCCTATTAGTCCCATCAGCTGCTATGTTGAAAAACACTTGCAATATTTAAACAGACTTTATAAAAATGCAAAATTTAAATGGCCTTATGGCAGAATCATCTGCTTTTCACAAAGGTCTCCTGTACTGGTAACATAAAATTGCCATATCTGAAAGCATTGGCCTGTTCATTCCTGGATCATCATCAGACAAGGAAATCCTGAGCAAATGTTATCCCCAAACAAGGCAGAAAGAGACATTGAGGGAGAAAACGTGCCTTTTCCCATCATCTGTTCATGCTGTCTCACTTTAAAGAATTTCAGGAAGAAACTAGGCAGACCAAGGCAATGTCTCTTAAACTGGTGTTCTCTAGTTTGATCGGAGAGGAGATTAAAGGAAACCAAATTAAGTAATAACATTTTACAGACAATCACATGCATCAGAAGTTTCTGACAGGAAGATTTACACTTTATTTGTTTCTGAAAGTTGCATCAGTTCTGGAAATCATGACAACTGGATACTGTTTCTAAAAGTGCTATCATTATTATCACTTCTAATTTGTTACTCCTCTATTTAAAAACTGACAGTTACATAGTTCTCCTAAACAGCCAAATAATCAATAACAAACATCAGATGAAACCAATTACATAACACAAATAATGGATAAAATATAGTCAAAGTGGAAAATTCACATATACCCCCTAGATTGCAAACTGCTATCCAAGCTATTCAGATTACATTTATGCATAAAAATCACATTTAAGGAATGAAGCTCATTTGATAAATGATTGTCTAACAGAATAAAGAAGGTGTAATTGCTTAGATAATTTATTTTCACAGGAAAACAATTCAGCCATTTCTAGAGACTATATCATCAACCTCCTAGAGCTTGACAGCCCACTAACTCCCTTGATAGCAATTCTAAAATCAATTGTCTTACCTACCAGTACAAGCATATCTGAATAAAAGCAGGATGTTCTACAAAATTAGTAAAAGCTTTCTATCTGCCTTATTTTGGGAGAATAGACTTTCTTCTTGATTTTGTTTGAGAAAACAAAATCTGTCAACAATCAGAAAAGGCAATTAAGGAAAATATTCCTCAACTTGTGCTATCATGTCAACAATATATAACATTTATGAATGAGTTTGTCAGGGGCCATTACACTCTTAAATCAGCAATATACTTCCCTAAAGTAAACTCACCACTTTTGTCTGCAGTGACAACATGTTCTGAACTCTCTACATGTATACAGCACAGTCCAATGCTCTAGTAATTAATTGAATATAACCATACGTCCATTCACTGAAGCCATGTTGCTGTTACAGCCACTTCAACAGATGTACAGTTTGTAGACCAACTATTATTATAAAGTGCTTTGTTTTTTTTTAACGTGAGAATTTAATAACATAACCATCCCTGTGAATCATAATGAATCTTATATATAGCAGTTTAGGAAATATGTAAGGCTCATATTTGCATGAATGTATTTGCAGAAATGCAGGTGAATGCATCTGTGCACAACATTTTTATATTTCTTTGAAAAAGATCCACACAATATAAATACATGTGCTTTTGTAATATTAAAAATAATTTTTGTTTCTTAAACACCTAAATACTCTTAAACACATCTAAATACTCTTAAAAACTGTAAGTCAATACATAAAATTTACTGTGGCAAATTATTACTGGCAGCAGAGGCAAAATCCAAACCCAAAACCAGTTACTATTTAGATTCCCGAAATTTATAGAATAATATTATTGGAGTAAGCTATTAGCACTCATCCTTCTACCAAAGGTCTCTAGTCATGCCTTTTAAAAATGCTTGCAGAACAAAAAAAAGCAATATATTCATTGAGTCCTGAAAGTCAGTAAAACCAGATCTTTCTAGGTCATGGAGTTTGATTAGTTTAAAATATTAAACACTTTCACTAGTGCTTTTTGTAAAACCTTTTTTCTGTTTGTATCAAAGTAGATTTAAGAGAAGCATCACAAAAGCTTTCATCTTCTAGAGAGTAGAAAAAAGAGTTTCAGGAGGTCTCATGCTCTACTTTTAAACTCTAGGCATAGATCTCTTCCATGCTGGTTTTCACCTTCCCAAAACAAAGCTATTGATATTGAAAGATAATCTAATTATCACAGAAATATTGTTTTCTTATAGGAAAAATGTCTTATTCAAATTGGAAATATAACTCGGTTCTCAGAAGTTTCAGGAGAATTTTATGAAAAGAGAAAAGACTGTTACAGCAAAGGATCTGAACTATGACAGCAATTAAAGGTCCATTAGCCAGCGCAGCTTTAGCAGCTCTAGCAAGTCCCCTTTGCCTAGGAGAAAAATCTTAGGAGGGAGTGCAGTCACTATGCTGGGAGACAAGCTTTTCTTTCAAATCACCCTTTGCGTTGCTTGCACCTTTCTCTCCCTGATTATCCCCTAGTTAATCAAGAGCAAGAGTAATGTCTACACCCCAGCACTTAACGGTGGAAGTATACTGTGACAGCTGCTAGAAGCAATTTCCACATAGCAATATATTAACTGCACTGCTATTACTGGCTGTAAAAGCAATCATTAGACCATACTTTTTTTCTCTCTTTCACAAAGGAGGTATGAGCTCATTAGGTTCTCAACAGGCACACAGTACTAAGCAGGTTATACACTGTGCTCAGCTACAGTCTTTGTATAGTGCGGGAAGAAATGCCTTATTTCTACCACATTAATCTAGTTAACATTGGATTAGCAAGATAACTCACGCGTGAAAAGAGAGAGACAGTAGGAGAAAAGCTTTTATTCACTTTTAGATGTGCCCAGGGTCAAATCTTTCCAGATGTGAAGAGTATTTATCCTATTGGTCTTTCTCAGCTCAGGAGTTATGAACATGGCAAGCACTTATGTATTATAGAACCTCAGACTTAAAACATCATAATAAGCTTTATAATCTTAATATCAACACTAATTTTGGCAGTTAACTCCCCCATCCCCATAGTTGCCAGATTTACCTGCTTACCATGGGAGGTATGATAAATGATTAGCGGGAAGGTTACAATAGTAACAGACAGTAAAAGTCATTTCTTGTCTGCTAACAGGTTATTATCCAGAAAGATCCTTTCAAACTGTGCTTAAAGAAACAGAAGGCTGCTCTTTCAAGAAAATTACTAAATTTTTTGAAGTGAGGTTGAGGGACAAGGATCCAATCTGGTTTTATTTTACTACATTCCTTCTTTGATTGAAAGACATGAATTGGGCAAACACCCCTCCTGAACCAGCAGAAAAGCTGATCAAATTCAAGTGAGCATGAACTGTGATTTCAAAAATATTATCTGTTCAAATATTATGCTTGTTTTCAGGGGGTCACTTGTATCTGAGGAGACACCCAACAGTTAAGCAGTCACTGCTCACTTTCTTCTTCCAAAAATCACATCTGTTTCTGCTCTGACAATTCACACAGTCATACAGTAATGTTTTTTACTTGACTTCTTATCAGTTTTCCATGCATTCATTTTTCTATTCACTTTTGAGAAGGATCATGTGTATAGACAAAAACAACAGAATTATGCAGTAAATATAACAACCATTAAATTTCTAGTCCAAATTTTAATCTGATAAGCTCTGTTTAGTGCTTAATGAAGAAAACTCATCTATGAGAAGGCTATTTAAAAATAATTTTTATTTTGAATATTTAAGGTATATTTCCACCTCTTCCAAAGAAATTACAGAAAAGGGGCAGAAAAAAAATTAGAAATATACTGTAAAGGAGGCCACATAGAAAATTACAAATATTATTTCAGCAAAATAAGTTCCTCTAGCTGTAATGCTGCATTCAGCATGTATGTCAAAACATAATCTTTCCAAGTCACTGTTTTTCCGGTTTGTTCCTAATGGTAATGTTAAAGAAACATTTTCCTTTTAAATTGATATCAAATACCTTCCCAAACCAAGAAGTCAAGACCAAACTTTGAACAAAATTATTTGGTCAACCCAATGTTGAACATTGTTTATTTTATTTGATTGAAAAATAAAAGTGAATCAGTTGTCATTTATTAATATAAAAAAGCTCAAAACTCTGTTTGTTTGGTTTTTTTTTAATCTGAGTTAAAACTCCGTGGCAAATACGACATATGTTCCTGAAACAGATCAATCAAAGTCTTCAAAGTTTTTGGAAAAAAAAATTGTTGATAGTTCTTTTACTGAGGTCTGTGACATGGCTGTAAAAACTGAGGTGAATGTAGTGTTTACTATCTTAGCCCATTATTCTGGGCCTAAGAAAAAGTAAGATCCAGCAGAAGACCTACTCAATATGAATGTAATAAAAAAAGCTGGAGAGAGATGACTGGTGGTGGAAAAGAAATAAATCTTAAATTCAAGAAGGAATAAGATTTATTTACGTATTTTAAAATCCTGTCATCTTGTGTTACTTTCCCACAATGCTCAGCTTCCTGTTTCCAACTGAACGTAAACAAGAGATGTTGAAACACGCAGAAGGGATGCTGTTCAGATATTGTATGTTGCTTAAGTAGACACAGGAGACATGGGTAGTGTCTAGAGAAAAAAATTATTATATGCTGTAGAAAAGCTCAATGTTCTAGAAAGTTTTACCAAAGTGAACAATGTATGGTTTGTCCTGACATTTAGAGGTTAAAACTACAGCAGATTTTGTCGGCTATGACAATTTTACAGACTAAATTATAGTATGCCCATGCAATCAGCAACATTCAGGCTTACAAGGAGAATAAAATTAGATGCAGTGGGAGGAAACTTTCGAAAACCTAATGAAATTTTCAATATTATTGTAATTTCTTTTGTCAGCTCGAATTATTATCACAGAACAGAATCCATGGCCCTGAGGGAACTGACAGGCCTTACAGGTTCTACCTAGCGTCCTCTCTACCCATCCCCATTGCCCTGCCCAGCCACCTTGGGGCCGTGTCTGACCTTCACCAGGCCCAGTCCTGACCCCCACTGGCACGACTACATCCCAGGCCAGCCTTGGCCTGGTCCCAGCCCCATGCCTGATGTCCAGCCCATGCTATGCCCTGAAACTGAGCAGCAAAAATTCTGACCAAAAGGCGTACATTCCTCTCACAGTTTCTCCCTTGCTTCCTTCCATTTAACATTTTGTGTTTAGTTTTATGTCTTTACTACAGGAAATTAACACACCAAACAACTTCTCATTTAATGAGATTTGAACTTATGGACAAAAAATTAGATGTAGGCATGATTTCCAATGAGGTAGCTATATTAAGACATAAATCAGAAGTTAGTACTCAAAGTTATAAAAAAACTTTACATATAGAATGAAAGTCAAAACCTTAAATGTCTTTCTAAAAAGCAATTAAACCAAAAACATTCATGTTAAAGAAAAAAAAAAAATCCTTACGTTTTACCTAAGACTGATGTACCTTCAACTGAGAATCTTCACAGTATTAAGTAAAACTGATTTTGCTAAGGTCTATTTTATTTTAATAAGATATTAGCTTATCAGATTGTCCATTTCTCGACAGATAACAGAATCTCACAGATATATTAAACAGAAAGTTTGCAATTTGAAACATTTCATGGAGATATCTCCATTTTGAATAAATTTGACTGTAAAGGGAAAATTGTTTTGATGGCTTTGAAGTCAGCCAGTTCTTATCTAGTTGTGCTTCATTTCCCTCAAATATAAAATAACTATTCAGGTTATAAGCATAGTTGTGCATAAATGCCAAGTGATTAAAAGAACAAATACATAAACAAGACTAAAAAAAAGAATGGTTCTGATCCTCCTCAATGATAAGAATTTCTTGCAGCTCTTTGATGGTAACTTTGGCCTTCTACTCTCATTCAAAATGGAAAAATAAGCACAACATAGTTTTTTTCTTTTTAGAATGGAAGTTCTTATTCCTGGTAAGCAAAAAGAAAATTATGAATAATAACCTAAACACGTAGGTATTTCCAAATGCATTTTGGAATAAAAATTAGGGGATTTTATATGAGTATGTATATAGATATGCAAGCACTCAATACCTGTACAAATATATTTACGTAAAAAAATACACGCCTATGCATACAGAAGCATATGCATTTTATTGACTTCTGTACAGATTTAGAGAAACCTATATAGATTTATAGTCATCAAGAAACAAAGTAGATGTTCTACAGTCAAAAGAAAAGAGGTACTCTCTCTACCAGCAAGTTTATCTTTGCTGTATCTTGGATATCAGAAATAGTTTAAACACAGCAATCAAAAATAATACATGAACTAATTTACTGTTTGGATAAACTACGGGAAAACATTGTAGTGTTTTCAGTGCAAAATAAATTACTTCCAGTTCTTGAGGTAGCACTTTAAAGGACTGCAGACATAAAATAAGGCACAGCACTACTTTGGCCTTCTTTTTCAAGCCCACATTTTGTCTTCAGTGACTCTTTTAACTCATTTTTGAATGGGTACATTTACAGCAACAGATGGAAAGACCAATCTCAAACTGGCTTAGCATATGAAGCACACAGTGTACTCCAGTAGAAACCAGAAATACGACAGAAATAAAGCTTCTTCTAACCAATGGTATCTTAGGAATTAATATTCTCAAACTGACGGCAGCAATAACAAGCAGCATGAATGAATTGCAATGAAGCACAAACCCTTTTTTCCCTAAACACAAATGCAAATTTTGACACCAATGTTTTTCTAGTGCTATGATAAAGACTTATTCTCACGTAAGAATGGGCCAGAAATGCATCGTTGTCTACTTCAAGATGAATTGTGTATTTAACTATAATTTTATTTATTTTTAATTCTGAACTGCCTTTGAAAACAAAAAATATCTTGAAAGATGATCATTGTCTTTAACGAAATGTTGAAATGAATTAATATCGCTCTGGAGTTTCAACAGTTTTTGTTTGTTAGGAGGCTGAAAAACCTGGGATTGGTGATTATTTTCCATATGATCATTAGTGGAATCTCCCTCTCCCTGCAAGAATGGTTTTACACATGCATCCAACTACCATACATGCATAATAATTTACAGAAGGCAAAACCACACCTTGGATCAAAACCCAGCACACATTTTACAGGGTGAGGACCTCTGGAAAGAGAATCTGCCATTTAGAAAAGCAACTGAAGTTTTCAGAGGGATTTAAAAACACAGAACAGGAACCATGGAAATAAAAAAAAAAGAAAAAAGAAAAACCTTTCAGAAGAGCTATGGAATTTTTCCATTATCTGCGATAACTGATATGATACACTGCAATTAAGATTTAGACCTATCATGGAATGAAGATGATGGTACAGTGCTGCAAGTACTTGCTTTCTCTTCTAAGATCCAGAGTTCGCTCCTGTAATCACTGGTATGATTTGACCATATTTGTTACATGGAAAGAGTAGAAGATTATGAACCTGAAATCAGAGAAAGAAAAGGATTCTACATACATTGTTTTTAAAATAGCCGCACTCTTCTTCCACTGTTTCACCGTTGTTCGAGTTTGTTTTTAAACACATTTATGTTGTTTCAACCAACACTTTGCAACTGAGTCTGTAATGTAAAGGAAAGTTGTCTGACATCTATTAGTATCTATAATCAGGTATTTTAATCTCTCCTAATCTCATGCAAGACAGTTTCACAGAATCACAGAATCACAGAATCACAGAATCACAGAATCACAGAATGGTAGGGGTTGGAAGGGACCTCTGGAGATCATCTAGTCCAACCCCCCTGCTGAAGCAGGGTCACCTACAGCAGGCTGCACAGGACCTTGTCCAGGTGGTTTTTGAATATCTCCAGAGAAGGAGAATCCACAATCTCCCTGGGCAACCTGTTCCAGTGCTCCGTCATCCTCACAGTAAAGAAATTCTTCCACATGTTCAGATGGAACTTCTTATGCTGCAGTTTGTGCCCGTTGCCCCTTGTCCTGTCACTCAGCACCACTGAAAAGAGTCTGGCCCCATCCACTTGACACCCACCCTTAAGATGTTTATAAGCGTTTATAAGGTCCCCTTGCAGCCTTCTCTTCTTCAGGCTGAACAAGCCCAGCTCCCTTAGCCTTTTCTTGTAGGACAGATGCTCCAGTCCCCTCACCATCCTTGTAGCCCTCCTCTGGACTCTCTCCAGTAGTTTCTCATCTTTCTTGAACTGGAGAGCCCAGAAGTGGAGCCAGTACTCCAGATGGGGCCTCACTAGGGCAGAGTAAACTGGTATGAGAACCTCCCTCTACCTGCTGGTCACACTCTTCTTCGTGCACCCCAGGATACCAGTGGCCTTCTTGGCAGCCGGGGCACACTGTAGATTACACATAGGCAGGCAAAATACAAAGTCTGTATGTAAACTTTGGACATCATATCTCACCTTAAAATTCTGTATTTGTTCAATGCTTGACACATCTTGAATTTCAGTTCTGAAAACTACTGTGGATTTTTCATGCCTCCATAGCAGAAATGCAGACCTTTTAGAGGGATGGAAGCACATAATAACCATTTCAAATGTGTCCTCACCTTGGCATCCTTTCCCATCATTGCACATAAGCCTGTAATCCCTCTCATCCCCTAAACAGGCAACTTATTATTATACTAGACACTTTTCTGTCCTTTATCGCTCACATTCAGGCTGTTACTAAATCCTGCCATTTTCTCTTTAGAACATCTCCAAAATCTAGCCTTTCGATTTAATTTGTGTTTTCAGGAAGGAGTAGTCATTCACGAAATAACTGAGGCATAACAAGGACATTGACATGTCTATCATGTACTTCACTCCTTTCCTCTTAACATTTCAGCTATTCCCTTCTTTGTCTCCAGTTCACCTTCCTTTCCCTCAGCTACTCCCTTCTTTGTCTCCAGTTCACGTTCCTTTCCCGTTCGTAATTCCTTACCCCCTGCTCTGAAGGCTTTCTTCTTCTGTGGCCAGTATAAGCCAGTTACTACTTAAATATTCAATTCCTTATAAAAGCACTTTGGTGTCATGTTCTAGGCTTCTCCCTAAACCCGAGAATTCAATCCCAGTCCTTTACAGAACAACACCTTGTGCTTTTTCAGACAGAACTCCTTATCTTCACAATCCTTTAAACAATGAAAACAAAGTACAATATTTAAAACATGCATGCCATTCTTTTTTCCTCACCTTTTATCTGTGTATTTTTCAGGTCTTTTTTTTTTTTGTTCCTGCTGTTTGTTAGTTACTAGAAGCATTGGCTATTTTAGCACTAAAATTAGGAGTAAAACAATATAATAGATAAGTCTAATGTTTATTACAAGTTCAACAGTTTCCATTTGTAATCATCCTTCCCGTGTACTTTATTTAGTGGAAGCCTTGTTTTGTCAGTCTGTTTAGGATGTCCCTGGGGTATTAGGATACCTTTACTAGGCACTGCAAAAAGCACAAAATATGTCCAGACAATGGGCTAAATTATATTCTTTACTATGTTCACACAGATTTAGCATAGCTGTGTTGTCTTCAAAGCTTTACACTGATCAAAAGAGGAAAATATTTGCATGAATACCTGTAGAATGAAAACCGTTCTGTAACATAGATTTTGCAGAACTGCTGAGGGGACTGTAAAGACAGCAAAGGTAAAGGCGGCATCCTGCTGCTGAATCAGTACCCTTACTCTTAAGCTGAACTGGATTAAAAAGGATAAAGAAATAAGATGATTCATGAAAGCTTTTTATGTATGGAATCTGTGATAAACCTTATAAGTGAGAAGTTATAAAATCATGCATTTAGTAATCGAAAAAACTTTCTTATGTGCTGCTCCTTTGTTAATGCTCAAAAAGTAATTTAGTTGGTTTTTGGTTTTTAATCTCTTAACAGGGTATTCCAAAATGATCTTTCCGTTACTGACAGATTTTAGCATTATTTATGATCTTTTTGGAAAAAATTTAGAGAGTGAGAACCTATTTGGAACTCAGAAACACTTTAATCACCTTTTCAGACCAGGTTAGGAAGATAATCCAGTTTCATTCTATCAAAAATCTGGAGTTTTAAATTTATATTAAACTTCTTTCAAGGATTTTAGCTTTAGATTCCATCACTGGTACTTTCACACTTTACAAAGGTTAGACTTTCGTTAAATAAGTTCAATAGTAGTCTAACAAATGAAAGTGAATTTTGCCTCTAGTAGGGTGGTATCCATGAAAGGCGAAGAAAAGTAAAAATAAGAATCATCATCGTTCTTGCAGAGCCCAATTTCTTCCTGTGAAATGATCTAAACAACACATTTTATTGACTTAGTTCACATGATAATATACCTAACACTACTGCCAAGAGGATAAATAATGTGCCTAACATTGTCTGCAGAGGATGGAGGGTAGATATTTGTGTGTGAAGAAAATTGAATCACACCTGAATTTCCTTAGCCTGACAAATTACCTCTGCTACATTCTATGTCTCTATTCAATTAAACAAATATTCTGGTGGTCCAGCATTATTTAATCATGATTAAACTCACTAAAAATAAAATCATATTTTCCTCATCAAAGGTCCGTTTAGAAAGAGCAGCACTTTTCAGCTTTCTGCCTGAATTTGTTCATTTGTGCCAAAGGAGCCAAAATGATTTATAACCTTTGTCTCAGTTTGGCTTTGGCCGGCAATAAAGGACCACGAGGTCGGTCTATCGCCCCTCCCCTTGCTGGGGTGGGGAGGAGAATGGGAAGAAGCAGGCAAAAAACTCGTGGGTCAGGATGAGGGCAGTTTAACAGAACAGCAAACGAAGCAAACAGTAACAATAAAAATACTGATAAGAAAAATATATAAAACAGCAGAATGCACAGAGCAACTCTCACCGCCCAATGCCCAGCACAGTCCCAAGCTGCGACTCACTTCCCCCTGACCAGCTCCCCCACTGGAACCCAGCATGACAGCACATGGTATCGAATACCCTGTTTGTTTGGCCAGTTTGGGTCAGCCAGCCCAGCTGTGTCCCCTCCTGGCTTCTGGAGAAAATTAACCCTGTCCTGGTCAAACCCAGGTCAACCTTGAGCAGATTAGTAACTGAGAATCATTCAGAAGAAAAAGTTTAATCTCAGAGGAAAAAGGTGGATATTAAGATCATGTCAGAATTTAATGAGATGAAAAGCAATTCCATGCTGCTTGGAATGAACAACATACTTGAATCTCTTTGAAGAATGTTCTCTATATTTTGGAACCTAGATAATCACGACGTAATGGACTTGTGTCAGTTTTTTTGCCAATAAAATTTTCAGTTGCATTTTTTTATGTGCCTAATTAAGTGCATTGGGGCAACAATTCTGCCCCTTTACTCCTTTCTTGTGAGACCCCACCTGGAGTACTGCATCCAGCTCTGGAGTCCCCAGCACAGGAAGGACATAGGTGTGTGGGAGCGGGTCCAGAGGAGGGACACAATGATGATCAGAGGGCTGGAGTACCTCTCCTGTGAGGACAGGCTGAGACAGTTGGGGCTGTTCAGCCTGGAGAAGAGAAGGCTCTGGGGTGACCTTACGGCAGCCTTCCAGTACCTGAAGGGGGCCTACAGGAAGGATGGAGAGGGACTTTTCATAAGAGTGTGTAGTGACAGGACAAGGGGGAACAGCTCTAAACTAAAAGAGGGCAGATTTAGATTAGATATTAGGAAGAAATTCTTCACCATGAGGGTGGTGGAACACTGGAACAGGTTGCCCAGAGAAG
>Ga0065711_1011296_pt1 | contig 15427 bp, 13 predicted proteins | sample Hoacrofraction12_FD_59098 | JGI IMG/M metagenome (GOLD analysis project Ga0065711, IMG submission 59098) | Hoatzin crop microbial communities from Cojedes, Venezuela - Epithelial fraction 12 v2 (version 2) | ecosystem: Host-associated > Birds > Digestive system > Esophagus > Crop | place... | reverse complement strand
GGCTGCAATTACATTGCGGGGCAGGCGGCGGTGCCCCCCCTGCAGAGCGCTCCCCCCGGGGGCATGGGTGGCCGGGGGCTCGGCCGGCCTCAGGCGAGGGGCCGGTGGGGTGGGCACGGCGCGGAGCCCGGTCCCCCGGAGCGCCCCGCAGCCCGCTGCGCAGGGCACAGCTGTGCACAGGACATTTGCTCCTCAGCAGGGAAAAAACAGAGAGCAAGAGGAGCCAATGGAAAAGCCCAATCGGCAGAAGGAAATAAAAACGCTCGCAAGATAGATCTACAGCTGACAACCAAACCCAGATCCACCCCCAGCCTCCCCCTGCGAGGAAAAGTATGGATGGGAGGCAGACAAGGCGATGGCTGCACAACCGTGCTGGAAGCAGAAGCACAACCTCCCCTCCGGGCTGCCGGCACTTAAATCATCAGAACAGCCCCAGTATTAAACGAGAAACCGCGAACACTGATGAGTCAGTCATCTGTCCAGCTGCCAAGTGTCGTGGCCGGGAGGATACATCACCCATCCCTTGGCGTGCTGATGCCTCTGACCAAGGGTGGGGGGGATCACAACGCTGGGAGAGACCCAGGGGGATCGCTCAGACACAGACAGCTGTGCACGGACAGCTACACGCAGCCTGCCCTGCCACACAGAAAGGAGATCAAACTCACCCAGCTCTCAAGCTGTCATTTCAGAGGGTTAAGAGCTTGTCTTTGCTCTCCTTTTTCAAGCTGCATTTACCACCCAGAATACAAGTAAGACACTGCTCACTGCTCCCTGTGTCAGCTAGAGCTACTAATTATAACCAGTCAAGGTTAAGCTGAAACTTCCTTTCACAGGGCAACAAAGCCATCCGGTGCTGTAAAGCCAGTGTACAGACACACAAGGCAAGATCACAGGTCTTGATCCCTTGGGTTCTGGCTTCACCAGTGAAATTTATCCGTACCATGACAGGAACTCCAATTTCACAGACCCTTTGTGGAAGGGACAGGGAGAGCTTGGAAGAGGAGACGTGGTGCCTCTGCAGTGAGCTGGTTCTTTGTCCCTCACATGTAACTTCGGAGTGTGAGGCAGGTAAAGAGCTGAAAGGCTCCAACTCCTGCCAGATGTACTTGCAAGGTTCTCACCCAAAGCCTCTCCAACCCACTCTTATCACCTTCCCACAGCTTTGCCTCCAGTGCCTACTGCGTAAGCTCTGTACAGGCAAAAGAGCTTCAAACAGCTGAATACTAAACTGGCAATAAGCAGACATCTAGGGCTTTTGCTGCTGGCTGCAGCGATGTGATCTGAGGCTCCTCAGACCGTCTTTTACCTTCAACAACTCAAACGCTTGTAAATAAGTTCCCAGCTGACCAGGTTCCAAAGTCCTGATCCGCTGCTGTTCCCGAGTTTCTGGAAGAGCAACCAGCATGAGAAATTTCTACTGAACACAGCCCCAGAAGATAACACAGCTCACTCTCAGCGCTTTGGATGATTTTCACTGATGTTATTTGCCGCTTAATTCTATACCCCCAGAGCTTTTCAATTCCTTTTAGCTGCCATATGCACAGTGCAGCCAAAGCTCTGCACTGAGTAACTCATCTGTGCAGAGCCTTGGGCATCAGGGAGGTTATTCGATTATAGACATCGATCCAAACTTGGTCTTTAAGAGAAAGCAAGTCAAACTCCTGTCAACTCAAGGACTCCCTCTGGATTGACTGATACAAGCACAGAAGTTAGCTGACCATCTCTAGCTCACATTGCAAAGGAGGATCTAATGTTATTCTAATCACAAAAAAAGCCACAATTAAGTCTTTCCTCTTACAGCTTAACTGTGATAAATCATGCCAAAAGCGTACTTTCATCAGGCCACCCCCAGCAAAGTTCTAGACCAGCTGAGATTTCTTATTGCTGTGAGGCAGGACAGCATCCTAAAAGCTGGCCTTTCAGGGAGAGAAAAAGTAAATTTTAAAAATCATCCATCCTCTTATCGTAATGCATACGTTAAAGTGGGGAGCCAGGTGGCTGACTCCAAATGTAAGCGACTATAATCGTATTTGCAGGAGACTGTCACACACAGTAACCTCCATTGACTATTAAGTGCCTGTTTGAAGGACCATGTTGTTTCCTTTCCCGGAGGAAAGGCCGAGTGTTACGGCTGCACAGCCACAGTCGCACCGACTGCCATGTGGAAAGGGCACCTTCACCCAGAGCTACCACCCTGTCGTACGCTCCCCATGGCTCCCACCGCCTGAGACCCAGGCAGGGAGGTCCCCTGTCACCCTGCACCTGCTGAACGCTCTTCTCTATGCACAGCCATCCTCTCCCAGTGTCAAGGACTTGTCTTTTGGGGTTTGGGTGTGGGGTTTTTTTAAATTCCACCTGATTCTTCTCAAATCCAATTAATCCCTCTCCCTTGGCCTCACATCATATGTCAGATTCAAGAAACAAAGCAAATATTTACCACTGTCCCTTATCAGTGTTAAGAAATTGTAGTAAAATCCAATTATGTCAGTATCTCTGGAAACACAATTTCTGCTGCATATTTGCATCCGAGTTTCTTCTCCCCTCCGCAGCAGCAGCTACATTTTGAATATATTTTCTCTTATTCTCACATACGAAATCATTCAGAATTCTACGATTTGGCACACTGTTTATTCTAGATGAAGGTTCCGTAAGACAAATATTGCATGCACCTATTTGATAACAATGTCTTAATCAATTACACAGAGACTTTACGATACGTTGCACGTCAGTGTCTGAGAAGAAAGTGCTCCTGCACTGCACACAGATCTCCTGACATCGGCACAGAGAATTTGCAACCCTTCTCTCTGCCCAAACGTAGGGATTCTGAGCTATAGAAATGCCACAGCAACCCGGCTACTTCTTCAAAGCAGTAGTGGTATAAAATAAAAAATTCATGAACAAGCTTGTTTATTGCATAGTCTTCAAATACTACTGGAAAAAAAAATCCCAAAGTGGTTTATAGCTAAATACAGGACAGCAGCTTTATTTTTATCTTCCCTTTCCTTCCTTCCTCCAGAACCATGTACCACTAAAAATGCACGCTGTAATCAGCATATGGAAACCTCAACACTATTCCACTTTCTCGCTACGACACCGTCTCTCCCCCAGCTTGGCCAGCTCCCCAGCAGCGATCGGCACGCCGGGAGGGGGACACCCTACTGCTCAGCCTCTTGGGAACACGGGAACTGGGATCAAGCCGAGTGTGATCCAAACCAGATCTCCCCATTGATCTCTCCTACTGTTAAACTGCAGCCAGACACGGCCACCATCCCAGTTTAGCAAACACAGCTGCCCTGCGGAGCACACTCCAGCTGGAGCCTCGGAGCTGCACCAACCTTGGGTTTCTTCAATCAGCTTTCTCACACGTGGGCTGGTCACAGTCCCGTTCTTCCCTTGCTGCATTTCCACTCAGGGCACACGGGAAAGCTACGCTGCTGACAGCACCATCCCCTGGGACTGGAAACACAGGCAGAAGCCCAGTGAGAGCCCACACATCTGCCTGTGCCGGCTGGGGCTGTGCGTGGCCGCGGGGGCTCGGCAACGTGCGTGCCCTGCGGAGCTCGTCAGAGGCTGCTCAGGTCGCCAGCACCCACCAGACAGCTTCGCCTCAGAGGAAACGCCACGGGGGCTGGGAGCTTGTTGCAATGTATTTTAGGATTTTTGTGATTTTTCACTACCTATGCCAAAGAGGAGGAAGGACACAACCCAAGTTCCTCTTCTGCTTCCTTGCCTGCTATGCACCACAGAAACCACAGAGCATCCTCCTGCTTCCCACCATGAACCGACCCCAAACCACCCAGGGTCATCAACAGATCCCATAATCCCACGTCCTGGTACCTGCGTGATGTGACTGCCCAAACCTGCCACGCATTCTCAGGAGCTCCAAAGCTCTCAGTGACACCCCCTGCTCTGTCGGCACCAAAAGTTATTGAAGACCCTCCCAGAATGCCCTTCCTCTCCTCTTTCTAGGAGCTGGGGTCCACAAACAGAAGAAATGGCTGAACCTATATTTGGAGCAAATTCTTGCATAACCTATGGTCTAAATCCCTCCTCTCCCACTACTCCACGTTGTAAAAAGAGCCAGAGGCACGAGCTCCTGTTGGCAGCCGTTCACCCCAACTCCATCCTTCCCCAGGAGTATCCCCAGGGAGTCTGGATGTGTAGCCAGCAAAGCCAGTACTTGGTGTCCAATCTCAACACCCCTCTCCAGGCAAAGCCACTTTTCCTCAAGCTTCGGTACCCGGCACACACTGCAATACCACAGCCAGCTGTCACCTCTAACGGGATGGAATGACAACCCCTGGCTGAGAGCAACGGTGGAGCAAGAGTCACACGCAGGGTCTCACCTTTCTCTTGCTGTTGGCAGAGACGTGGGGCTGCGGCACAGCCTGGTGCTAGAGAGGCAAAGCCAGCCTGTCCAGGACCATAGCTAGGCTAAACCCTGCCTTTTGGGCAGCAAACGGGCACTGGTGGGGCAGGAGCCTCCGGCTGCTCTCTGCTGGCCCGGACCTGTTGTAGGGCAATGGTGTCTGGATCATGCTCAGGTGATGGGACGCTTCTCACAAGGGCTCTCAGAGCCAGGCTGTCCCAGGACAGCAAGGACCCTGCCGCGTCCTCTCCTCCCTGCCACAGCGTCTCACCACACGTGGCTGCAGAGTCCGGCCCTGCATCCCTGCTCTGTCGGTGAAGGGAAGCTCAGCTGCTGCCAGGCTCTGAGAGCCCCTCCGATGAACAAAGCCATACAGGAAATTTTGCCCTTTCTATATTTATTAAAATATATACAATCATCTTCTATTTGCTTTTCCTCCCACGGCTCTTATGGTTACCGGGTTACAGTTGTTCCCCCCTCTCTTTTTGTTTTTTTTCTTCTGAGTGACATCCCTGTGGGGTCTCCTAATGGCTCGAGCGCGTGGAGAGACGCATGCTCGGTCTCCAGAGCCGGGCTGGAAGGCAGGACCCCCCTCCCGCGCCGGCCACACGCCACTGCCGCAGGCGTTGGCACCGCTCTCCTGGCACGGAGCGGCAGCGGGCTGGCACGGCCGCACAACACCGGCCCAGCCGGAGGAGAGGGCAAAGACCACGCAGGGAAGGAAAGCTGCAGACCCGCACGCGCGTGGGCAAACACGCCTGTAAGGCTGGGTCCCACGACAGGCGTGCCTCGCACCCCGGCTCGGCATCGCCCTTCCCCGGACACCAGCCTCAGCCGCCTTCAGGGTGGATTTCCCTGCAGGGACGTCCCCGAGGAGGGGCTGGGGTGCTCATTTCAGGCACAGAGCCGCTTCCTCTGCTACCGCCTCAGCAACGCGTGGTCCTTACCTCCCTGTGAGCACCAGTCAACACCGCTGTCAGTAAGGTCTCAGCTTATTGGAGGGAGAGCCCCAGACTGTTATCCCACCGACCCCTCTCCCTTCCCAGAGGTCATACGGTGCCTCACCGATGTCGTTCACAGAGATCAGCAGCCCTGGAATCCAGATGATGTGTCCAGAGCCATGGGAGGATCTTCTACACCAAGCTGTGGCCTGAATGGCCTTCTGAGAGTGGCCGTGCTGGGGAGGAGCACAAGCACAGGCCAGGTGGTAGGGTTCTTTCTCAAAACAAAACCACATTAAAAACATCTCTTCCATTTTCTAAGCACAAGCCCCACAACCAAGTGAGAAGTCGTTGCAATCAGAATGACTCCCAACCTTAAAGATAACCAACAGGCAGCACAAACGCTGCTGGCTGCATGAGCAGAGCCTGCCCCGGCCATGCCCGCGTGGGACAGCCATCTGCAAGGAGCATTTATCGTGGGCAACCCCACGGATCAAACCAGAGGGACAGGAATAACGAACCGACGAACTTACATTATCAGACAGTAACTCTGCATGAGCAAGAACTAAAAAGGCCAGCACTGCAGCCCCAGGCAACAACGCTCTGAGCTGGGAACACAAAAGGGGAATCAGGGAAAGATGGTGGGTCTATTTCCTTTGATAAGATGATTTTCTCTACTTCACAAACATTTCTGTGTCCACAAGCAACTGCCTCCCATTTCATTTAATCATTTTGTCAGCTTCTTGATACTTGTACAACGGTTGTGGATTTAATCCTTTCTGATTCAAAGAGTTTAGAGTGCTCCGAGGGATCTGAACAGGCCCATCACAACAGACACGTCGTGATTTCCCGATACACTGAGCAGCTTTGGCCCAAGTCACGCATTGTGGGTACAAGAGCTGCAGAACACACACACACACACACATGTATACACGCAATCTATGAAGCACTCGGACTCCCAGACTGAACTCCTGCATCCAGATTTGCTCCTCCGCGGACAGCGGGACCATCCACGTCAGGGGCTGCTGTTGCTCAAAACTTCCACAGAACCGCTGAGCCCGGTGACAAATCCATCCACCGCTTCACTTTCAACGTGCGGAGGCAATTTAGCACCACAGGCCGCATGGAAAAATTAGCATTTTGTGTATTTCACGTTGAAAATGAACAGGAAGAGTGAGTCAGTGCAAAGCTCCACAAGCCTTCCCCCCGCTGGCAATGCTATTTTCTAGAAGATAAAAGTAGAAATTGTACCTTCCAGGTCCGGAGCTGTTCTTCTTATTAGACAACCCCGTATTAGCCATTCAGCCCCATGTCTCCCCATTCCCTTCTGGCCTGATGCACACGGATGCCTTGTGCAACAGGGCAAAACTCGGGGAAGGCAAAGCCCCTCTGAGAAGTCTTTTCACTCTGCTTTGATCCCAACGGCAGCACACCGAGCACCCGAGGGGCACAGGCAGGCAGCTCAGCTCCTCCAGCCCCGACTGCTGGGAGGCTGGTGAAGCTATCATCCATCGGTAGCTCTGCCGAGGGTGAGGGAGCCGGGAGGAGCGAGCCACAGCCAGCCCCTTCCTCAAGAGCATCCTGCTGGGAGGGCCAAGGCTGTGCTGGGGGCGATTCCAACAGAGGCAAAGGCAAACAAGTCATGCTGATGTCCCTGGGGACTGCAAAGCCCACATAACACTGGGAGAAAGGAGGGAGGGCAAGCAGATCCTGCACACCCTTGACACGGTTCCTGGCCGGTGAGGGGACCGGATCCCTCTCCCCAGGCCTGGGCTGGGGCTGCCACAGCGGTGAAGCGAGACAGCGGCGCACGGCCAGGTTCCACCTCTCGACATGCACCTCGGTCTGCAGAGCACCAACTTGAGCCCAGAACCTTCCTGAGCACTCAGCCCCTGCGCTCCCGCAGTTCCTCTGCCCGAGGCACAGGTATGTTCCTCCACGGTGGGGAGGTGACAGAAGGGACACCTGCAGCCCTGGGAGCCCTTTCCACATGTGCACCAAGTTTCCAGTTTAATCGTCACTACTTTATTTTTGGCATTGCATGTCCCATCCTTCCCTTCTGCAGAAGTCTGTGAGACAGCTGCAGCCGCGTGGGACACAGAACAGGCTGGAGATGGCAGGGAAGGGCTGATGGGGAGAGGATGAAGAGCACAGGAGAAGGCATGCACCGAGGGTCATCCACAGCAACCCCAACCCCCCATCCTTTAGCACGAGTGCATTGCAGACATTGCTGCAATTCAAAAAACGTCCCCCAACTTCTGGCAGCAAACAGGCTTCAGCCTCTCTCAGAGAGCCTCCTGGAAGGAAAAGGCACTCATCTCCTCATCTTTGCTTGGCAATATCAAGTAGTAGCAAAAGAAAAAGCTGAAGAAAGCATTTGCGGTGTCTAGTGCAGGGAACCAGCCTGGGCTCCAGCTCCCAAGCCCAGAAGCTTCCAGGCATCACTGAATTCTCAAGGTTTTTGGTTTCGTGAGCAGTGTCTGTCACCTGCGGGTCCCTGCTGTGCCAAGCACCAGGGACGTGAGCGCACCATCTGCCTGGGCGAGCCACCAACACGGCACCAGAAAGAGGAATCCAAGGAGCGCACGAACAGAGCGGTGCCAGGAATGGGCCCTTGGTCGGTGCCCAGGGTGGAGCAGAGCAGGACCCACCGGACCAGACATCTCCTAACCGGGTGCTGACTCGCTGCCAGAGCCGCATCTCCACAGCAACAGTAATGGCAGCACCCAGCCAGGCTTCCTACTCCCCATCAGAGCCAGAAAACAGACCATAATGGCCCATTTGCAACTGGTTTAGTCTATTGTATAAATATGCAAATAGAGTGCAAATTAGCTTGGATGATCACTTACAGCACAACGTACCAACCCCTGCTTTCCTAAGGCCAAGCTCTGCTCCCCATCCCGGCGTCCCTGAGCGAGGGTCTCCAAGGGTCTCGCTCCTGCCGCAGGAGGACTGGCAGGACCTCACTCGCTTGCCTTCCTCCAGAAGTGAAGATTCAGCTCCCCACTGGAACCAAACCACTTGCACCAGCAATCTGCTCGCAAGGACAGACGGGCGCGACACTCCTGCCAAGCTCTGCCTGCAGCCACCCATCCAGCGTGACCCTTCCCACCGGGGACAGGATCCGTAGCACCCACCGTGCTCTTCCCAGCATCTCGGCCATCTACAGCCTCGGAGGGAGGGGCAAATCCAAAACACTCAGCCTGCTGAGCCAAGGTCACTAGCCCTGATGGCAAATTCCTGACCCAGCGATCTCCAGGGCTTTTATGGATTACAACATTAAACTACATCTTCCTTGTAGGAGCTATACGCTGAGATGCAGGCTTCCCGGAGCACCCGGCCCTGCCCCAGCAAGGACATGACCCCTTTTTTCCTTATCACGGTGCTGGGTTTGCAAGGCAGCCTTTAAAAGCAGAATCATCCCCAGTGCTCAAGCAATCAAGCAGCCAGGCCTCACGCTGCTGGAAGTGAGAAACGGTCCCCGGCGGCGGGGCTGCGTCAGTCCCGCTGGGGGTTTCGGAGGCTGTGCACACCAGACTCCCGCGGGAAATCACCCGGCCTTTAACGGCAGGGTGCTGTTGCTCACAGGGATAACACCAGGCTCACGATTCATGCCAGCCAGCCACAGAAAATCGTAAACCTAAACAGATTATTAAACTAAAAAAAAAGCAATTCACTCGTCACAGCCTCCAGCTCTGTTCCTGGAGCCAACAGCCAACCCTCTACTATTACCTGCTTAAAAAGGGGAATATAATTCCTGTTGACACTACCAGTACCTCAGCCACTCCTCTGTTCACAGCCATCAGTATCGCTTACCCCAGCGCAGCTACGCTCAGCGCCCAGCCCTACCCCTCGGCTGTCCCACGGGTCCCTGCTCCAGCACCGTGAGGAAGGCCAGAAAGCCAAGTGGGTCTTGGCCAGTTACAGTTCTCCCACAAGGACCCTTCGTGGTCCCCAGAAATCCTAATGCTCCATCACAGTCTCACTCCCTCCAGTGCACCCTTCCGCAGGCAACGGCAGCCCTCCTTCCTCCAGCCTGGCAGACAGAAAAGCTCACCTCTAGCTAAAGCAAGGCTGAAAAGTCCTTTGCCTTCTTGCTGTTGCCCAATCTGGTTTTTTCCTGGGGGTTCCCCTCCCACATGGAGCTTACCTGGGACCAAAGTCACCCTCTCCACCCTGGGAACCAGCCAAAACCCTCGTCTTGGTGGGTGACCGGTTGCACGCAGGACAATGCTGTCTGTTCCCAGCTCTCATCAGGATGAGCAAGGAGATGCTCTCAAGGCAGAGCTCATTACACTCCTGTGAATAACGATTCTGGAGAGTATCTCATATCCCACAGCACACGATCCTGGCGGTGTCTCACTCCTCCCTCACCCCAAGCTGTTGCACCCTCTGCCAAATTTGCCAGTGCCCAGTATTTTTCAGGCTCATGTCAAGAAAATGAAGGCTGCAAAGTCAGGAAAGTGCTAATTCTTGCTAACGATCTGCTGGGAAAATTCTCTCTTCTGCAGACCCCCAAACTGCTATAACGAGCTAGGGATGAAGCCTGGAGAAGAAACTTCTCTGCGCTCCAGACCCCTGCAGAACACTCCCTGCTATTGAAAGCAGAAGATAATAGAGAGACGTGGGAGGAGGAAGTCTTCTCACACTGCTCAAGGACACAAAGACTTACAAAACTAAACCCTGAGAGGCAGGCTCGTCAACCCACCTGCGAGACCAGGATGCAATGGGAGGAAGCGGGAGATGTCTCCTGGATTGGAAGGCAGGAGACAAACAGAAGGGGAACGCTGCAGCCATGTTCTGTGGGGTCCCACATGGCCCTCTGCTATTCCGTGGATTCAGAAGTGATGGTGAGGACTGCAAATTACCCAGCACAGTCAAACCTAAACCTGACTGCAAACAGTTGCAGGAGGATCTTGCAGCACTGAGTGACCCGGTGATAAAATACCAGATAAAAATTAGCATCAACAAATGCCAACTAATCCAAAAGGGAGGGGAAAATATCACCCTCCTGCACAGGCATTAGAAAGTCTGCAAATTAGCACTCAGAAAAGAGCCAGAGTCACGTAGATAATACAACAAAGCCAACAGTGGACTGTCAGAGGTGGCCAAAACCCAGAACGTTAGGAGAGGCTGTGACACTACAGCTAAACCCACCGCGGAGCCACGCACCATACTGGTTCCCCTGCTCAGAGACGATGCAGCACAGAGAAGGGCAACAGAGATAGCTACGGGCTTACAAATCATTTTGTTCGAGGAAAGACTGAATAGATCAGGAGTCCTTCGCCTGGTGAGAGACGGGATGAAAGGCAGGCGAACTCGGAGCAGATGATCAGGGAGAAGCACAGCACAAGAGCTGTGGGAACCCAGGGAAATCACAGGGCAGCAGGCTCCCAGGAAAAGCAGCGTGTTTTCACGCATAGCAGCTGCACTGGAGAAGTCACATCCTCCTGCAGAGGCAGAAATGTACCGGTGGGGTCAGGAAGGACCAGGCAAATCCTAGGGGAGGCATCCAGCCACGTCTTCTAAGCACAACCCCCGGGTACCCCCTCCAGTTCAGGATCCCGGTCCAAGAGGCTGCAGCCCTGGGAAGGGTCGCTCCGTACCTGCCTTCTGCCCCTGTCATCGGCCACTGTCAAAGGACACCGGGCTCTGACACCTGTGCTCAGACCTAGCATGGCTCTTTGCCTGTTTTTATTCATAAGAAGGATGAATGAGATGATCCACACTCCAGCACAGTTTGACATGGAGGCAAGAGAAACGCTAACAGGCTCCAAAACAAATTGTGTGCAGCACTTGGGATCCAGGCGTGGAGGTCAGGAAGAGGTCGCTGATGGAGAATTGGGAGGATTCAAATAGATGCTGTAAATATTTTTGCAGAGCAGAAAGAGCCTTGAGCAGAGGCAATGACCCACTTTGCTGTCCTCCAGCAAAGGGTGACACAGCCGTGCCAGGACCCAACGGCACTTTCTAAGGAGGACATTCAGCGTGTCAGGAGTCCTTCGTTAAACGGAACAGCAAGAGGTTCCCGAAACCTCTTCCCACTGACCCGGGGCGCTGGCGGGCTCTCTCCTGCGGCAGTTTTCGCAGCACAACCTGCTGACAGCCCTGTCAAGCCCCGGATTTCAGACTCCTGCCAGGGCCACATGCTTCCCTTTCCCAATCAGCTGAGGAAAACAAGAGCAGAATTCCTGCTTATCTCTGCTGCATAAACATTCTGAAAACACGGGGTGTTTGGCCCTGTAGCTTTATGGCTCCCTATTGCCATTTATCCTGGAACAGTGAGGCCAGGATCCCCATGGGCAGCCAGAGCAACAGTTGGCACAGTCCACGAGGCTGACATTTTGGGAGCTGAGAAACGTCTAAGCTAGTCACCTCGCCTGGAGGAACTGGTTATTAATTAGCTAGAGCATCTGGTTCAGTGCGAGCCCTGCCAAAGAAGCATCTTCCCATTCATTTCCAGAAAACGGAAGACTGAAGTGACAACAACAAGCTTTCAGCTGCAGGGACCATCCTCGTGCCAAACTGAGACGGTCCATCTGATGCATCTGAAGTGTAGCAGGGGAAGGCACGGGAGAGTCAACCCAAGTCTGGATGAACATGTTCACACAGAGCAAGAATCCAGTGTAATCAATGCTTTTTTACTTTTCTTTTCTTTTTTTTTTTTTTTGCATTCATATCCTTCTTGGATTCAGCTCAACTCTCCCAGGCTCTCTCATAGAAACACAGCCCTGGGAACTCACTGATCACCTGGAGTTCAGTGAGGACAGCAGGCAAACACTTGCCTTTGGACTCAGAGGCTTTGACCAGAGCAGCAGAAGGTGCCTACAGGTATTTTCTACCTTGCTGCTACTGCTCCGTATTTTGCTGTAACTTCTAAGGCCAGAAAATACCATCTGCCCTGGCTGCCCCGCCGGGTGGGACTGAGGACAGACCCCACCTTCGCACAGCCCCTGTGAAGCCAAGCCCTCTCTAGCTGGCACTCCATCAGCATGTCCAGAGCTGCCAAGCCAGCGGCACTTACGGGTCTCTCCGGTCGCTGCTCTCCAGCCCCCAACCTCAGCTTCTCAAGCCCTTGCGCTGGAGCCGCCGCTCCAGCTGGGACCCACCTTCCCTCCACGCTCCCAGATCCACGGCAAGGCACCCGAACCCACCCCTGTTTACTCCACGCATGAACAGCAGCACTGAACCTAAGCAGAGCAGTGGGGTCTAGCAGAGAGACAGATCTCCTGTAAGAGACGTTAAAACCAGAGATGAGAAAAGCCACATACGTCTAACGCACAGACGCGATCTTCCTAAACAGCTTCTCCAGGTATCACCGTGCACGCCGCCTTCTTTCACCTGTTTCTTCTTAAATAAGCCATAGTCGTGGGAAGCAGCAGAGGGAAAAAACGAATCTCCTCTCGCACGCCCCTGTTTCTCCCGCAGGCCCCCTTACTTGCGCAGGGTATTTTTGCTTGAGTCCTTCCATACGGCCGCTCGTCCACCGCTGCTTCTCACCAGAGTGCCCTTACATGGGCAAGGCAGAGGAAGCAGAGCTGCTGGCCGGAGGAAATCCTCTCTGCCCCTAAATGACGGACTAGCTCCTTGTACAAACATTTACCCAGATTTCCCACGAGGCAGGAAAGTAAAATTTAGGCTGTTTGTACCCTCTGGGTGCCAGAAATGTGTATTTGCTCTCCAAACATACTTTCAAGCACTTTTACAGTTAACCCCTCGCTCTCCGACTGGAAGGGACTTTCAGGACCATTGTCCCCCTGTGAAGGGAGCCAGAAGAAAGCACACAGACATCTACACCCATGCCTCCACACTCAGGCAACTGAGAAGATGGAATTTCTCCTCAACAGCTTTTAAGCTGTCTCTAGATTTGATTTGCTAAGCCAGGGGAGAACAGAGGCTTCCATTTATTTTAACGGGGCCGGCCCAGCTGAAGGCCCTCGAACATTTCACAGCAGGTACATCGCAGGTGTTACGCATCTCAGACACCTTCTGGCTCTCACATCCTCTGCACACACCTCTGGTGACAGGTCTGCTTGTCTGCCATCCCACCTACCGCCACGAGCATACGCCTGGAAGCGGTGACAACTCAAGAAGCCTGTGTCGGACTCCCGAGCCCCGAGCTCCCCCATCAGACGCAGACCCCAGCCAGGCACGGGCAGGGTGCCGCCTGCACGGCCCTTTCAGCTGAACAGAGGTAAAACCCACGGGAGGCGAGGAAGAAACTTGTACCTGGCAGAGCCTGAGCGACAGCAGGTCGTTAAACGTGGACGATCATCCCCTGCAAGGGGACGCGCACCCCCAGTCCAAGCTGGGAACCAAACAGCAGATTAGCCAGCGGGCCCCTGGGGTCATCTAACGGGGGAGAGGGTGCTTATTGCTCTGCCTGCTCCTGCACGTTCCTCTTTAGCCATTTTACAGCAATCATTTTCTGCTTCTTCAGCTGAACAGCACTGAAATAGTACTTTAGAGATTGAGGCTGCTCCGAGCGGGAGCTGGGGAAAGAGGCAGCTACGGGCAAAGCTGCCGAGCCCTGAGGGCTCCAACCAGCTTGTTCAATACCTCTGGAGGGACAGCAAAGGGGCTGAACGCAGAGGCAGGCAAGACAAGCCACGGAAAGCAAAGGCATTTCAACCTCGCCAGAGCCGGAGGGGGTTAGAAACACACTGAGCTGCATAATAATAATTAGAAAACAAAGCCCTTCTATTCGGATTGAAAGAGGCAGAGGGGAAGACCTTCAGACAGGGATTTTGTTGTTGCGAGTTAGATGAGGATAAATGACCCCGAGCAGTGCTGCAGTGCAGGTAACAAGGAGCAACGACTCTGTCTGAGCCGAGCAACCCGTCTTTTTCCCGAAGCGGTGGAGTCCGAACCCGCTGCAAGCTGCCGTCGCCAGCCTGACCTCCGATCACACGCGTTCGATAACCTCCTCCAGGACATCATTTCTGCAAACACACCGAGCGCAGCCGCAAAGCGAGGGCGCTGGGTTTGGTGACGGCTCTGCGGCCCCGCAGCCGCCCTGGCAATGCCCAAGGCGACGGAACGGTGCCCGCCGGAGGTAGGCGGGCCTGGTTCGCCAGGCACCACGATGCCTCGGCCACGTCGGACGGTGCCTCTGGCCGAGAGCACAGCGGGGGGAAACGATGCGGGACGTGATCCCAAGAACCAATATTTGAGGGTTTTACCAATTAGTCAGTGGCAACGTACTGAAAGCTAAAGAGTTCGCTGAACAGACTGTTCCTGCTTTTCCCATCTAGGCTTTTAGGGATAAAAGACGGTCTCCCTAACTCACAGCCAGCAGATGTCAACATAAAAAACCCCAGCTGACCAGCCCAGGGCACAAACCCAGCCAAGGTCGTTAGCTGCCAAGAATTAATTGACACCCACACCTAATTTGCTCATTTAAGCTAACATTTGACGAGTGTGACAGTCAGAGGAGCCACACTAATAAATACAATCAGCTTAATGATAACATCAAGGAGATATGAGGAGAAGCTGGGGGTACTTCAGCAACAAGCACTCGTCCCCTGGTGAGACACGTCTGCTGCCACCCGGCCCAGCAGGACCGTGCCATCGGGTCCCTGCCACCCCCTTCCAGCGGCTCTTCCCTGCTGCCCCCAGCCCCTCCCTCCCACTGGGCATTACAACTTTGGCACAAAACCAGCCCCAAGCTGGAGGAGGGGGCTGCGATGCGCCTACGGGTACAAAGCCTCAGGCTTCGGGGTGGCTTCAGGGCTCAGCTAAAGCAGCTCCCCCAGAACACCCCCTGATCTGCGTAGCGTCGGGCTGCACCCACCCTTCCCCCGTGAAGGACGTGGCTGGGACCCCCCCGGGGATCTCTGAGCACCCCTGTACCCAGGCAGCCTCCAACTTCTCCCTTCCCAAGGCGACGTCGCCCAGAGGGGGGGTTCGCAGGGGACCCCGGCCAGGCCGGGAAGCGTGGTGGAAACTTTGTCCCAGGCTCAGGGCGTGGGAAGCGCGGTGGGGATGCGGGGCGAGGGTCCCGTGGGCTCCCCCCCGCGGGGTCCCGACGGCTGCGGGGGAAAGGGACTCCCCTCAGCTCTGCACGGCGGCTCCGCGGTCCCCACGACGGAGGCACCCCCCCACCCCGGCCCCCCCG
>Ga0065711_1042382_pt1 | contig 15428 bp, 23 predicted proteins | sample Hoacrofraction12_FD_59098 | JGI IMG/M metagenome (GOLD analysis project Ga0065711, IMG submission 59098) | Hoatzin crop microbial communities from Cojedes, Venezuela - Epithelial fraction 12 v2 (version 2) | ecosystem: Host-associated > Birds > Digestive system > Esophagus > Crop | place... | reverse complement strand
GGGGGGGGGAAGGAGAAAGACTATTTTTGGCACCAGCAAAAATATCTGAGGAGGCATCTTGCAGCATTATTCATCTGCAGGGCCAGAGCTTTTTGCATCACAACAGGATGCTTGTCGTAATCCCTGCTTGCGTGTGTGCTCGTGTGTATATATACACACACACACCCCCCGTACTGTGTACACTGTACACGCACAGGGACACAGCATGCACACAGGGGTGCACACCTCGCTGGCCTCGCACAGTCTGTGTGGGTGCCCTGCAGAGCGCTCCCACAGCCCTGCAGCTCGCAGCCTGGGCCCCGGGGCCATGGCACAGCTCCCCAGTGTGTGTACGACTGCGCTGGTGCTGCCCATGCCAGCCAAGGCTCCTGCCACCCTGCCCTGCAGCCCGGTGGGTGGCCTGGGGGCAGGATGTACCCTGGTGCACAGCCTGCCCCAAGCACTGTGCAGGGTGCTAGTGCAGCACTCTCCCTGGGCATGCACCATGCCAGCAGAGCTGGTTCCACAGCGAGAGGAGTGGCATTCAGGCCACATCCCATGCTGAACCTTGTGCCCTGGTGACATTGGGCGCCCTGGTCCAAGAACCAAATTCCCCTCCAGCTAGAGCAGCATGCAGGCTCTTAGGGCAAGGCTGGAGCAAGAGAGAGAAGGGGAGCCCCGCAGGGATGGCATCGCTTGGAGCAAGCTTCCTGCCCTCAGCTGTCCCCTCTGCAGCAGTGACCTTCTGCCACGGGCAGAGGTAGCCACAGGCCTGGTTGGCACCATGAAGGCAGGTAGGGCCAGGACTGGCTGCAGGCCAGGACGTCAGCTGCTCAGGATGGGACTGCAGAGAGCTGCCAGCGATTTTGCGGGTGGCTCTGGCCTTCTGACCCTATGTTCACCCAGGATGGTTAATGGGGCGGCACAGCTCCGGTCCTGCCCCCCACCAGCCTGCCCTTCCCAGGAGCCAGCACTGCCCTGCACGAAGCCAGCGGCTTGGTAGTCATGGCCACTCACTGCAGCTGTACGCGCCTCCTTTTGCCCTGCGGGATGGTAAACTGAGGCGCAAAGTGATGGTGTGGGTAAGAACAGATGTGGGCACACTTGCCTCCTGGCTGCAAACTCCTCTGGATGGCGGTTCGTGCACTGCAGAAGCAGGAGGTGGCTGGGGAAGAAGGGATGGGAGGAGGCACTGAGCCAGCCCCGCCATGCCCTGGCTCCAGAGGGAGCGGGTGCTGCTGGCACTGCCCTTGGGGCTGGGTAATGGGGCAGAACCGATGGCAGCACCAGGGCTGCAACATGCACTTGTTTCCGGCACCTGGCATGACCGCAGGCACCCAAGTCTGTTTTACGATCAGTACATTTGCTTCCCGATTTGGGAAAGGGAGGGAAAAAAGCACAGCAGTGGAAAATAGCAACTATGCCCATTAAAGCACAAAGGAAACCTAAGCCAGTGTCACCGATCCAGCCTGCCCACCTGCCCGGGCACGGGTGCCTGCCCCAGCATCCTGTGCCAGCTGCCAGGCCCTGCTCACCTTTGTCACCCGTCAGCCCTGGCTGCAAAGCCCCCGGCTGCATTCACATGCAGACCGCAAGCCTAGAGTGTGGGAGTAGCATAGCCCCTGCTGCCCCATGGCCTTCCCGTGACAGCCGGCTGGCACCCCCACAGGCACAGTGTGTGTGCACCTGGGAGTGGGGAACCCTGCCCTGGCAGTGGTGGTGAGGGCTTTAGTGAGTGCCCGTGGCTGGTGGGGGCTGCTGGGGGCTGCTGGGTCCTCCCTCAGTCTCCCCCACCAGGGCCTGGCGTGGGAGGGGGAGGCAGGAATTCACTGCCACAGCGCGGCTTCTCCACTCACCCCAGCCTCCCAGCCTGCTCCCTCACCCCAGGGCTGGGGACCAGGGACCAGGCAGGCTGGACACAGCGAGTCCCACACCAGGGCAGGGTACTGCTGGTGCTGCACATTGTGCAGCTGATTCTGGAGTGGAGGGCACTGGGGAAGGGGCAGGCGAGATGCTGGCAGCAGACTGCGATGCTGTACCCCCTCCATTGCCCCTGCTCCTGTGCCTGGGCATCAGGCTGGTGGGCAAGAGCAGCCACTTCTCCTCCCTACCCCATGCCTCCGGCTGTGCCTTCCCAGCCCGAGGGCATGGGCCAGACCTCCAGGCTGCTCCCACAGCCCTTTTCCCAGGCCCTTGGGCACAAGGAGGGATGTGGGGGCACTGGCTGGAGAGGGAAAGAGCCTCCTCTCCTGCTCAAACGGAAGCAGAAAAGAATCCCCCAGCCGTCATTGTCCCAGTTTGGTGGACGACAGTGGGACAGAGCTGCAGGGACGCAAAGGACAGGTCAGATCCTTCGCTGGGGCAGACCAGCTTCCACCACGGGCCGACTGGAAAGAGAGCAAGAAACAACATGGGCAGAGCCTGACCAGATCTTGGAAGGAAACCTGCGTGGAAAATTACCAGGCTGCTCCCCTGTGCGCCCAAGCCGGGCTGCATGTGTGATGCCTGGGCTGAGGCTCTGGGGATGGTGCAGCACTGAGTGCCTGCCACCACGTGTGATGCTGTACAGAGCAGCCACTGCCATGGAGAGACTGCTGCTTCCCTGGTTGCCATGGACCATGCTGGGGACTGGGGCACAGGGCCCTGAGATGACACTGATAGACGGTGCCAGGGATCAGACATCACAGGGCACCGGTGAAAAACCTGACTGGCAGCTGGGCATTGAGTCACTGTGCCAGAGCCAGCACCAGCCAAACCAGCCTTACCAGCTGGGTGTCTCCAGCAGGGCGAGTGCCCAGCCTGGTCATGTCACCTTCTTTAGCTGGGATGAGGCAGCAGGAAACCTTCTTTGGCCTTGCACTGGGCTGGGACGGAGCAGAGGGCGGGGGGTGTGGGCACATTCAGCTGCACGGGGACAGGGGACATGGTGCGTGCCGGTGCAGGTTTGCACACGCAGGAGTGTGAATTTGCCCGTGTGTGCCATCACCTGCTGTCATGCACACATGCAGGTAAGTGCAGTGCACATGCTCCTGCCAGCACATGGGCACCCTCAGCTGCACTGCGCCTGTGGGGAGCCCCGTGAGCTGTGCTCCCAGGGTGCAGGCAGTGAGGAGCACAGCCCCTCAGAGGACACACCCCTGCCTGCACACGGCTGTCTCAGCAGCTCTGGCCCAGGACAGCTGAGCCAGCACGGGTGGCTCAGAGGGTCAGCAGCAGCCCTGCGTGGCACAGATGCAGAAACTGAGGCGCAGAGCAATGCACCAAGATTCCCAGGGAGAGCATGCAAGGTGCTGCGGGCTCCCCGGCTCGGCACAACCGGGCATGGACCACACACCTCACGGCAGCACAGCTTGGCCCCCCACCCCCAGCAGGCGCCACGTACCATGGGGTCCCGGGTGGGCACGTCGCGGTAGCCGTCGTTCCTCTTGCAGGGTTGGCTGGTGCAGCGAGTGCCCGAGGGTGGCAGGGCAGAGCCGAGGGAGCCCTGTGAGGGGCTGAGGGGGCCAGTGGGCAGGCTGCCGTGGCTGCTTTTCCTCCCGTAGCTCTCCAGGTAGCCACGGACATAGTCGGAACGCGTGGCAGCCTGGCAGAGGCCCTGCAGGGCACCGAGCTCCTGGTGGCCCCGGGTGTTCAGGGTGGGCTCGTAGGCGCTGTCTGAGGTGTGCAGCCCCGAAAACTCCCGTGCCAGGTCCGAGTGGCTGATGGATTTGCGACGGCTGAGAGGCACTGTGGTGGGCAGGTAGCCTGGGGGGCTGCTGGGGGCCCCTGTGAAGGTGTAGCACGCACCCCCGCTCAGCCCGCCGCCGGGTGGCCGGGGCTGGGTGCGGATGTACGTGGGGCTCAGGCGGATGCTGGAGTCGGGGTACAGCGGCAGCCGGCTGCTGTCATAGCCGCTGGCTGGGGACAGCCCCGTGTGGTGGTAGCGGGGGAAGGCCAGGTAGCTGGCTTTGAAGCCGATTTTGTCGCTGTCTGCATAGGATGTGGCCAAGGTGGATCCGTAGGAGGCATAGGAGCTGTAGCTGCTGGGCACCTTGCTGTAGGTGGTCTCGGCGTAGCGGGAAGAGTCGACATACCGCTTCAGAGTGGAGGAGAGCTGGGACATGCTGGAGGCTGGAGCTCAGTGGGCTCTCCTGGAGGCATTGACTGCATGAGAAGAGCCCAGGGGTCAGTTTCCACAGGCCATGGACAGCAAAACAGGGTGCTCACCATCAGCAGCCACCCAGGAGCTCGCTGGGTCCTGCCTCGCCTGGAGACCTTGGGAGGGGTGGGCAGGCAACAGCGGGAACCTAGGGGACGAAGGGTGCAGGGGAGGCTGTGGGGTGCACTGTGGCCATGGCTCCTGCCACCTGCCAGCCCTCCTGGAGAGCCTGGGACAGCAGGGCCCAGCTGGCACTGCCACCCATGTGCCTTGGGGCACCTCGCACCACAGAAAGGCGCCCAGGGTCACAGCCACAGGCACCCAGCATCCCAGCACCTACAGTTACTGAAGCCAAGAGTCTGCAGAGGTCACCTCTGTCCCAGCCCTGGCATCCCTGCCACACCATCCCATGGCTGTCGTACTCGTGGTGCTGGAGAGGTGGCCCCAATACCTCCTCCAGATTGGAGGGCAGTTGCCTGGTCATAATCACAATGCTTAGGCCCAACCCTGACTGAGACAGGCAGGCGGGATGGACAGATCCAGTCAGCCCAGCACCTTCCCCTGGTTATTCAGAGTGAGTACCAGGGCTTGGCAGGGGGCTGGCATTTTCAACTTGCTGCTAACACACACCCTGTTTGGCTGAGAGGGAAACTGAGGCAAGGTCAGGAAGTCAGCGCAGGAGTCCTTGCCTTCCGTCCCTTCTCCCTGCTTGGTGCCTGGCACTAGGCTTTGTGTGAAGACCTCGGTGCAGCCACGACTGCCCAGGGGCCTTGGGCAACCAAGGGGACAGCCAGGGATCCCCTCATTGCAGGGGCCTGGCCACCCAAGCAGCCTGCCCGTCTCCCTGCTGCGGCTGCTCCCTGCTAGCCTCCCATCAGTAATTCAAGCCGACGTGAGTCGTCCCGGCGAGGTGGCTGCTGTGCCCCCTCCAGCCGGGCAGAGCCAGCCTGCAGGGGTGGGTGACTGCCCAGCGCTCAGTCACCACAGGGAGCTGGTGGCTTCTGCCCCAAGGCACCCGTACGGGGCAGGAGAGCAGCGTACAGGGGACAGGGACAGAGGTGCTCAGAGCACACGCGGAGCCAGCCTGGAGCCGGGCCAGGGCAGAGCGGCAGCTAGCAGCTTCCAGTGCCTGCTGACGCGGGCTGTCTGGAGCTGGAGGAAAGTTTGCTCTTGGCACCCACACTGGCAAGCTGGTGGCTGGTCCCCTACCTGTCCTGGGGCTGTGTCTGGCACCGAGAAGAGCAGGACCCCAGCCTAACTCCTCTGTCCTGGTGTTGCTAGCACTCGGCTACTCGGCTGCCTGGCGTCCCTTCCCTGTCAGGACAGTGGCTCATGTGGCTCGGAGAGTCTCCAGTCACCTGGGAGATGACCCTGATTCAAAGGCTTTTCCCAGCCCAGCCGGGGCGGGCTCTGGCCCGGCTCCAAGCCAGGAGGTGACGGAGATGGTGCCTGGCCTGGCCCTCGCGCAGCCCTGGCAGCACACAAGGCACATCCAGGCTTGGGGATGGTCACCGGATCCCCAGCAAGAGGAGCCACTGCAGCATCACTCCCTGACTAACCCTGGGGGGACCCGGGCTCCCACTCAGAGCCCAGGAGTCCCCCGGGCATGCCCGGGGGAGCCGGCAGCACCCCTCTGCACCCTGAGCCTCCCTGCTGCGGCCGCAGTGCTCGTGCCCTGCATTTTCCATGGCAGGCAGCCGAAAGCAATCCCCATGGAACTGGAGTAGTGGAAGGGAGCCATGCATCCCGGGGTGAGCCTCCCTGGCTCCACAGACCCTGGGCTGGGTGTCAACTCCCCCAGCCAACCCCACCCATCTAACCCTGGTGTGAAAATGCCCTGGGACTGCTTTTAGGAGACAGTGGTGAGTAGCACCATCCAGCCACCATGGCCTCCTGGCCGGCAGCCCAGCTTTCCGGCCAGCCGACTGCATCCCACTTGCTGTTGTTGTTGCCTGGGGAGCAATCATCCCACAGTCAGAGGAAACTATTTACAAGCAAGGGTAAGGTGGAGTGCACAGACCTGTTTGGGAATGGAGGCTGAGGGGTGAATAATCTGCTCCCAGGCAAGGACTCCACAAAATACCCAGCTCTTCCTAGCCAGGCTGCGGCCACCCTCACCAGCATGGGGAGGGCGCAGGGGTGGTTCTGCCAGCTGGGATTTGACATGCACAGTGGGGAATTTTGCTTAGAGGGACATGGGACCCCGGCCAAGCTATCGGCAACCCCTAGGGGTGCCTGTGTGAGAGCAATGTAGCCCCTCGGCTCCCAGGGAGCCCATGCCTGGCTGCCTGCCTTGCTGGGACATGGAGCAGCCTGGCACAGGGACCCTCTCTGGGCTGCCCCTGCTCCCCATCCCCCTCACCAGCAGAGATGATCTGGGCTCAGGACAGGCAAACAGTGCCAGCACAGCCCTGTGCCGTCACCCACTGCCAGCAGTGCCTGTGCCCTCCCACTGTGCTGTGCCACCAGCAGCACCAGCAGCGGCTCCCAGAGGGTGTGCTGGGTGCCTCTGCCCCAAGGAGAGCTGCCGGCTCGGAAGCGGAAGGTCAGCTGGTGCCTTCTGGCAGCAGGACAGGTCTCTGCAGGGCAGCACGTGCCCTGGGGATGTGGGGGAGCTGATGGAGGGATGTGGGGCCCGGGACGGGGAGCCTGCCCCAGACACTGCAGCTAACCCATTGGCTTTACGGGAAGAGAGCTCTTACCATGGAGGACTGCTGCATCTGCTAGGACTGCCTGTGCTGTGGAGTCCCCATGTCACATCAGAGGAAACCCCAGGGCTGCGGGAGAACGGAGCGTGCCAGGAGCCAGAGGAGCTGAAGGGGTGTGAGAAAACCCCGGTTCCTCCCAACGCATCCTGGCCTGCCTGGCTCCTCCCTGCCTGTAATAGTGCTGAGCTTTCCTGCTGCCTGGAGAAGCCCGAGGGCTGGCAGGGCTGAGTCAGGCCTCCTGCACCCTCGTCATCCTCCCGGGGTGTCAGGGGAAACTGAGGCACAGGAATGTCCGGTCCACCATCACATGGCCAGGCAGCAGCCAGGGATCTGGGAGCCAGGGCACCACGGGGCTGCTCAGGCTGCTGGGGAGTCCTGCCCTGGCCTCCAGCTCCGGCAGCCTTCCCGACAGGAAACTCAGCCCAAAGCCGGGAGGCAAACCCTGTACCCTGGAGGCAGGGGAGCAGAGACCCTGCTTCTTCTCCAGCTGCTGTTCTCTGCCGGAGCCCTCCTGCCCATGGCCCGGTGGCAGCCGTCCCCCTCGGCGGCCGTGGAGCCCTAGAGCGGGTTCAGCTTACACAGCACTGGCTCCGTCCAAGCTGTTACGGCACAGCTGCTTCTCGCTTACTCAGGCGAGGTGCTGTGTCCCCTGTCCCCTGAGACACAATGTCCCAGCCTGGAGGTTACGTGGGAACTCCCAGCCCTCCGCAACGACAGAGGCAGAGGGTGGACCCTGTGAGCATCACCTTGCCTGCTCCAGCCCGCAAAAGGTTTGGGGCAGAGGGGCTCCGCGTCCGCCTGACAGTGCCAGAGCGCTGGGACAGCCTCCTGCCCGTTCCCTGAGGAGGACAAGGCAAAGGATCCCTCTGGGCATCTGCATCTCCCTGTAGGAAGGGTGGCCCCGAGCAGCCCTGGGGAAGATGTGCTGCAAAGCGGTTGCTCCCTGCAAGGGGCCAGAGTCACCAAGGGGTGTCCTCGGTCAGCAGACAGAGACCCCAGCGCCTGGGGCGCTGCCGGCAGCCCCTCTCGCAGCCCAGCTCCAGCACTCTGGCTCCGGCGCTGCCCCCCCCCACTCCCACGGCCCAGAGCGACGGGACCTGCCCCGGGTCACAAGTGCAGCTGGGGCCAGCCCGGCCAGGGCCCTTTTCCTATCAGCCACAGGCCTGAGAACCCTCCAAACTCGTGCCACATGTGCTGGCCGGGAGTCACCGCCCTGGACTCACTCCGTGCTGCTGACACACCCCCCACCCGGCTGCAGAACCTGCTACCTGCTACTCACCGCTCCGGGGCCGCCCCCCAGTCAGTAAAACCCCAAACCCGTGGGGGACCTTGATGTAAGGGCATGATATTGTTCTGAGGTCTGCGGGCAGAAGAAAAGAAGGGACCCCGGGGAAGTGCCCAGGCGTGTGGCACTGCCCACACTGCGGGACGAGGCGGGTGCTGGGGAGTGCAGCTTGGTGGCAGAGAGCTGCCAAGTTTTCGCTTGTGAACTCTGAACCCGCTCTCTGGAGATGTAGAGACTGCAAACCTCTCTCCCATAGTGACGCTGCAGCCCCCTCCCTGGGACTGGTATCCCCAAGGCACCCTCTCCACTCACCTTCGTGTGGGGCGGCAGCGCGGGCGGCCGGTGGCTGGTCAGGGGCGCGAGGCTGGCATGGCAGGGGGCAAGCAGCTGTCCATGGGGTGATGCCCACAGGGCTGAGCGCGGGGAACTGATCCTGCCTCCTCGGAGAGCTTCCCCTGGGGCCAGAGGAGAGCAACTGATGCAGAGGGGCTGGCAGCACCTGAACCCTTTGTGGGGAACAGGCCACCCCACAGCTCAGCTTCTCCACGGTGCAGGGAGGAGACGCAGTGGCCAGAGGGGGCTGAGCCGGAGGGCTGTGGGGCCGCGTAAATATGCCACCACAGAATTTCACAGCTCAGGTTACCGGCTAGATAAATATAGTGTCTTTATCTGACCTCACAGGGCGCTGAAATGCTCCTCTCACATTCCAGCTTTGGGAAGGCTTAAAGGGGACATGAAACCAAGGGGGCTGGTGGCCCACGGCAAGCGGCTGCTGGAAGGGAAGGCTGTAGAGGCAGGGGGGCTGTGGGAATGAAGAAGAATGCCTGAGGGTAAGTGTGGGGAGATTTGGGGAGGGAGATAGAGGTCCAGGAGGGAAAGGATGGATGAAGTGTTGAGAGAGGGAGCAGGGTGGGACACAACTTGGTGTGGGGGTCAGGGTGGCAGAAAGAAGGGGTGCCCATGGCTGCCAGTAAGGTCTGGAGCAAAGCATCAAGGTGAGGGGAGGAAGGTGGTCTGGGTTTTGCTCCGCTTGGGGCAAGCCATAGGGAGAAGAGCCCAGTAAGCCTGCAGTGAAGGTGGGCATGTGGCAGCCATCATGGCGATGCGGGCACAGGAGCACCCACCCCTCTTGGCTCCACGGGGACACCGGGGCACCCACCCAGCACCGCTCCCTGATGCCTGACCCACCCAGGGTGGCATGGCCTCGCCGTACGCCAGCACCTGAGCCGCTGTGACTCAGCTAGCACCTGCCAAGGGTAATTAGGAGGGAGGCAATTACGGTGGCATTTTCCTCCCTCCTGCCCAGCTCCAGACCCTAAACAGGGAGGGCCACACAAGGGACGCATCTGGGTGTGACTCTGGGAGGCTACTACGGGGTCACCAGTGGTGCAAGGGGATGGTGGCAAGGCCCTGCTCCCAAACCCGCGGGCGAGCATGCCCCGTGGTCTTCGGCTCACAGGATGGCATCTTGACCCTGGGCAGGGGGCAGCGCATGGCTGCTCTTGCTGCTCTAGTGGATGCAGGGGCCCTCGGCAGCCCCATGGGCAGCATGCAGGCACAGACACGCAGGAAGGACACTGGCATGATGGGCACACTGCTCCGGGACCAGGAGCTTCGGGACATGCGTACACACCCAGCCCTGCTCCCACACGCGCTCCCAGCCCTGGCAATTCCCTGCCCAGAGGATGGCTGGGCCAGGACCAGCCCGAGGGTGCCCGCTCGTACTTACCACGCTTTGCCTCCCTGCCGGCACAGCGGGCAGCCCTCACCCTGAGCTCACAATGGGGCGACGGGGAGGCCTCCGGGATGGAGCAGGGGGGATAGGGACAGGGATGGGATGGGGACAGGGGCAAAGGGCCTGGGCGCAGGAGTCCCTGCTCCAGGCAGGCAGGAGGGGGTGACTGTCCCCGGGGGAAGGCAAGTTTTGTTCCTGCCTGCTTCTCTCTGGCAAGGGCTCAGGCTGCTGGAGGCCTGGGGGGAGGCACGGTGGGAGCTGCCCAGGAAGGGTGTCCCCCTCGCCGGGAGGCTGAGGGCACAGGCTGTCCCTGGAGCCCAGCCCCGCCACGGCCCCTCGCCCCGCCGCCGCACACACAGGTGGCCATGGCTCCAACACACAACCTAGGGTTTTATTGTGCAGACAGAGGAACGCTCCTGGAGGACAGGGGTTTTTGTTCTTGCTTTTTTTTGTAGGGTTCTTTTTTTTTCTCCCTTAACAGAATTTCTTTTACAACAAGCTGTGGAAACAACTACAAATATTCACAAAAACATGAAACTTGAGACGCATCCGTGCTCTGCTGCCTGGGCTCTGCGCCTGCCCTGGCGCTCACCAGCAAGCCCAGGGAGCTGGGCGCAGCCAGACCTCAGCTATACACGGCCTCAGCAGCACTAGACAGCAAGCAAGCAGGCGGGGATGGGCAGGGAACGGGCACGGCGGTAGGAGGCAGCTTGTGGTGTCTGGAGAAGAGCAAGGAGTGGGGAGCAGCTGCTGTGGATTGCTCTCAGCTGCGGTGGCACAGCCCAGGCTGCTCGGGTAGCTCAGCGGGGCTGGGGTTTGCCCCACGGACCCGGATGCTCCTGCCTGCATCTTCCCCTGGGCAGGGCTGGCCCTCCAGTCCCATTCTCTCTCCCCATGGCCAGCTGGGCTGCTCATAGCCCGGGAGCCGCCAGGTTTCGGGGAGGCCGGGGCAGCAGCCCACCAGCTCCTCAGGGTCTGTGGGGCATTGGGGCAGGCCAGGGCTGGGAGATGTGGGCTGTGCTCAGCGTCCCTCTCCCCGCTCTTGCTGACCCCTGGGAAGGTCCCAGCCTTACTGAGGCGGTGGCCAAGAGCTGGGCTGCCCTTAGGCCCTTTTCTGCTCTGCAATGGAGACAGGGAAATGCTGAAAGGGAGGAGGGAGAAGGCACATGGGCTCCTCCCAGCGGCATGGTGGGACTGGAGGAAGACTGCGCTGGAGGAAGGCTGCTGAGCATACTCAGGGCCAGGCACCGGGACGTGTGCCATGAGGAAGGATCAGGGCCCCCAGGTGCTCCCTCGGGGAAGACTCGGTGACGGTGCAGAGGAGTCCCTGTAGAGACCCTGGGGACATGCTCCTGCAGGGGAGCCCCCTCCCCACCAGCCTGCCTGGATCCAGCTGTGGGGGCCTCGGAGGGCGGAGCAGGGGCGAAGGCAGGGCTGTGGCTAGCTCAGAGAGGCTCTGCTTGCCTCCACTGTGAGCGGGTGCTGGCAGCAATTCTCTCGTCACAGCTAAGGGCTGATCCCCAGAGAGAGCAAGTGGTGTCTCGGGCTTGGGCAGCCCAAAGGTACCAGTTGATGTCTGGAGGCCTCGCTGCCAGCTCAGCTGTAAAACACAGATCAGGAAAAGCTTGCTTCCAAAATACGTTTGCAGGGAGCTCCCTCCCAGGGCCCCAGAGGAGCCTGAAGGAGGCAAGGGCATTTGACGGGTATCTCCAAGACCTGCTCCCCTCTCTCCTCCCAGCCTGGCCAAGACCAGCATCATCTCATGCCTCCCCTGCTCCCTCTGTCTCTTCCCTGCTTGCTCTGAGACAGGACTCTCCTCGCACGCCCTCCCAGTCGTGGCAGCTCGGGGTGACTCAGGGTGAGAGGAGCAGGCTGAGAAATCACTAAGTCACCGGGCTAGCCGGCAGGGCTGGTTGGAGACGCTGGCAGCCCCATCTCCTCCCCCTGTGCTGGGCACAGCACCCAGCACGGGGACTCCTCTGCACGCTTTCGCATCATCTCTCTCTCTTACCTGCCAATCCAGCTGTCGTTCCCCAGTCCAGAACAGGCAAACCCCAAAAGTTAAAGGGACAGGAGAAGTGGGCTATGCGGGGCCGAGGCTCCAGTGCTCCCAACATGAGCAAACCAGCCAGCCTACTGAGTGGGGAGGTGCGATGGGAGAAGCAGCGCTGCCTAGCAGAGCCACCATGCTTCGCAGCAGAGCATGTGTGTGTGTGATGGTGGGTCTCGGCACAGGACAGTGGTTAGCGTTAGATACACGGCTATATAGAGATAACACAGGGAGAGGTTTTGCTTGTTCCAAATGGTTCAGCTTCTCTTTCCGAGGGCTGCGTTCTGGCAGGGGAGGCAGGTTGGCTGGGGTACTCGGTGTGTGCGTGCATGTGTGTGTGCGTGCGTGTGTGTGTGCGTGTGTGTGAGCTTTTCCTTTCACAGGGACACGAAGTCCATGGCTTGCAGGAGAGGCAGGGAAAGGAGAAGCAGCAGGAGCCACGAAGTGTTCTGGACCAAGAGGCTGAAGCCGGCGCATTTCTCCAGTTTGTCTGTGAGGACAGGGAACAGGGAGGAAGAGAAGAGCCACAATGAAATCCCTCGGGAACAGGGATCTGACTGGGTGCTAGAAGGGGTACTGGGACTCAGCTTTTTGCTTTTTCTCTGTCACAGAAATGCAGCAAGTCCCATCCTGGCCCCTTGCCTGTTTCCCCTCCTGCCTTGTGCCCATGTAGTGGCAAAGATTTTGGGGGCACAGAGCAGGGAAGCATAACCCTGCCTGTGCCTGAGTGAGGCGGCAAGGGGATTGGCACCAGGTAAGACGAAGGGCTCTGCAACTGGAGGACTGCTCCTACGGGATGTAAGCGTGGAGAATCCCCGCTGCGCTCCCGCTCCAGACCACACACCTCTTCAGTCCTTCACCAGCAGACTTGTCCCCTCTGCTGGGACTGACTGTGAAGCATCACCTGCAGGAGGACACCTCATAGTCCTCGGGCAGTGCGCCTGAAGCAGGGCCCGAGACAGGCAGGGGTAAGCAGTCTGCAATGGGGCAGTGAGGCCATCTGAGGGGCTGACCACTCTGCTTGCAGTAGGAAGGGCAAGTAAGGGTTGGGAAATGTTTATGGGGCTCTGGGAGGGTTTGGGGATGCCACAGGGGGTTGTGGTTTTCTCTGCTGGCCCTGCCAAGCCAAGGAGCTGGTGGGAAGGAGGGACTGAGGCCAGGCGCCGCTGCCCGTCTCACCTTTGATGACAGTGATGTTCTTTATCTGGTTGCCGGTGTAGTCATTCGTGGCCTTCAGCTCACACATGTATACACCCTCATCGCTGGTAGTGAAGCTCTGCAGGTAGAGGCACACCAGGTTCTTGTGCATGGTGACGTTGGCTCGGCTCCGGTAGACGTTCTCGGAGACGCTGATGGTGCTGTGGATGACGTGCTTCCTGTTGTCCTTGGTGATGCTGAACTCGTAGGTCAGGGGGTTGCTGGTTTTGTTCTCATAACGGCAGTCCACCCGGAGGCTCTGGCCCAGCAGGCAGGCACTCAGGTCCTTGATCATCTGGCAATGGGCAGCCTGGAGGACTGGGAGAGTCAAGCAGGGGTTGGACAGGGAACAGCAAGCACTAGGGATGCCCGTGCAGCCTCCTGGCCCTTGCCCGGCTGCTCCAGGCCAAGCTCGCTGGAGAGCGGGGAGGGGATGTGCGTCTGCTGGCTGTACCTGTCAGGATGACAGCGATGCCGACGGTGGGGTTCATCTTTCCGCTGAGGTGCCTGGCGGAGGCTGTCACTGAGAGGGGAGCCTGGGCAGGGAAGGAGAGGGGCAGTTAGACAGGCCATTGCTCTGGCACACAGATGTGGGCACTCAGTGGGGCAGACATGGGCACAGACGGCACAGACGGGCAGGCTGCCTTCTTTCGCACAAATGGTGCTCTGTAGCCTGCTCCTCATCACGACGTCTGATTCACTGCATGGTGACCCGCAACGAGCTAGGGAATGAGGCGCTGTGTGTCTCCGGCCAGCATCACTTTTCCATATCCCCAGGCAACGCCAGCCACACTCTCTTTTCCCTGTCTGGATCCTCCATGCCAGACACGAAATGAGCATGGCACAGGCCTGCAGCTGCCTGCAGCGAGGCCTGTGTACGTTGCCTTTCCCCTCCTTCTGCCCTGCGCCCAGGCTGGGTGCCCAGTCAGGGGATGGGCAGGAGAAACCAGGATGCATCCCGGTGCCTGCACAGGCTGCAGCTCGTGGCTCACGTGCTGCCAGGTGAGGGACCCTCCCTCGGTGCCAGGCCTGCCAGCCCCCTGCGGCTCCGGTGGGTGAGCTCAGCAAAGATGACTCATTGCGATGCAGCGAGGGAAAGGGGCCAAGAGCGGCAAGAAGGAGGGACACGGCAGCTGGACACAGAGCCAGGACTGCTGAAGGATGGCACCAAGCCTTCAGGGGCTCAGCTGTGCCTGCCCGACCACGGGCTGCAGGGGTTTTGGGGTGGCAGAGTCCAGGCTCCGGGTCCCTGGCCCGGCGCCCGTCTCTCTTCAGGCTGTCTCCTGGTCCGTGTGGGCAAGGAGCCTGCGGCTGTGCCGTCAAAACCCCAGGGCTGCTAACAGTCCAGTCCTGCGGAGAGGAATCAATTAAAGGTTTGCAGCTCAGCCAAGCAGCCGCATGGGGAATCCAGCCGCAGACATGCGGAATGAAGGGAGAGGGTGGGGGAGCAGCAAAGCAGACGTGGAGGCTGAAGGACACACCGAGTGCCCTGCAGTCGGTCCTCTAGGCTGGGGATGTGGGGCCAGCTCCGAGAGAGGGAGGTGAATCACCGCCACCGCTTTGGGACTCCAGGCTGGCAGAGGGGACAGCAGACCCCCGGTTTGCTCCCTCTGAGCCTGGCTAAGCATCCAGGGAAGAGCTAGGAACTGCCTGCACCACAGCCAGCTGGATTTTTCTTTTTAGCATTTTTTGGGTCTGTCGTGTAACATTCTAGGAGGAAATACCAAAACCCTTTGCTCATTCTGAAGCTGTAAAAGATCTCTGTATCCGCAACCCCAAGCCCTGGCCAAGAAGAAAAACTCCCTTCTGTTTGGTCTTGGCAGCTGGGAGGTTGCAAACAGGGGCAAAGGCACAACGGAGGAGACTACCCGAGTCTCCTCTGGGCTCCTAGAAATTGGTCCCTGTCCCTCGCTTCGTTGTTTCTCTGCTCTGACCCACTCCTCTTTCAACGTCCTGGGACACTATCTAGGTCACAGCCAGGCTTTCCTCCAGAAAACCACTGCAAACGAGCTCCCAGAGAGGAGGGTTCCTCCCGTCTATGTGCGAAAGCACTTGGATCTTCTAGGCTCCGGGTTCACGAGCCCTGGGGTCCCTCGTACCCCTCCTCTCTTCCCGACAGGGGTGCCGGGAGCCCAGCTAGCCAGGCGGCTCTGGCTCCTGCGTGACACCGGGGGCTTTGGGCAGGGACAGGGCTCCCCAGGACGGCAGCGTCAGAGCGGCCCCGGCCCTCGCAGAGCGCAGCCTTTGGGCGCGGTCTCTGCCGGCCGCGGGGGCCGTGCAGACCCTGGAACCTCCGTGCCCGCCGCCGCCAGACGCCGGCAGGCGGGCCGCGGGGA
>Ga0065711_1012716_pt1 | contig 15428 bp, 16 predicted proteins | sample Hoacrofraction12_FD_59098 | JGI IMG/M metagenome (GOLD analysis project Ga0065711, IMG submission 59098) | Hoatzin crop microbial communities from Cojedes, Venezuela - Epithelial fraction 12 v2 (version 2) | ecosystem: Host-associated > Birds > Digestive system > Esophagus > Crop | place... | reverse complement strand
CAGACACAGGCTGTAACTACCCTGCCCCGCTGGGCTACAGAGAAACCCCTTTTCTTGACCCACCCAAAGGGGCCTGTTCCTGGACAGCCCTCTCCCCTACACTAGCTTCACAAGCCCTCCCTGCAATGCCCAACCGTAGTCCCCTCCCTCCAGACCCTTCCAAGCCCCTGGACTTAGCTTTCAGAGGGACATGGGCTCTAAATCCAGCCTCGACCAAAAATGCATTGGGAATCTGGGATGCTCCTGCAGTCACCAGGTTGCACTTCATCACTGAAAGAGAGAAAACCCAGAAACAGTGCTGACAGGAAGCATCACATTGGCCAAGACCAACCTCTTCCGCAAAAACCCCCTCCTCAGAAGCACCCGGGTGCTCTGCTCACCTGCTTGTTCCAGAGTCGGACACTGCAGCCATCATTGCTTCTGCTACCTCAGATACCAAGAGACACACAATCACCATTATGCCTATGAGAAGTCACCCTCTCCACGCTCCTCCTCGCTGCCACCCCGGCTCATCTCAAACAGTTGTCCAATGCCAAAGGCGGCCCGCTCAGCCCTTGCAAAACCAAGAGAGAGACGTCTCACTGAGTTGCTGCACAATAATTTGCTCTCACACACTGACCCGGCACACAACTGCCTCACCTTTTCAGACCTCTTGTCAGCACGCTGCTCTGCTCCTCCAAGGCTATGTGCAGCACCTGCAAAAAAAACCAAAGCAAAACAGGACATGCTGAGATACTGCCCAAAACCAAAGCCTGCCTGCATCAATCCCAATCTCCTGCTCCTTTACTTTGCTGCTCACCCACTCTGCCCCTGCCATTTCCACGTTCCCTGGTTTCCCTGGGCAGAGCAGTTCCACGGCAAGCACACACAGGCACAGACCAACATTACACACAACACCACAAAGAGATTCAAAAACAGAGAAGACTCTCTGCGAGAAGAATGACTCCCTGACAGGAGACGCTGTCGGACAAGGAGACCGACAGGGCCGCATTGGCCCAGAGAGAGGAGGCTCCACGGCAGCCCCAGAAAACCAGATTACAACAGAATGGTCTGGTACAAAAAGTTACGGGCAAAGTGGAGACGATGGATGTGCAAGAAGCCCGGCTTCAAGACCTAAGAGCATAAGGATGCAGGGAACAAGTCCCACAGTCCATAAAAATGGACTGGAAGAGAGAAGAGCTGCTGGCACAGCCTGGAACAATGCCACAAAAGAGAGATGCAAGACTGATCCACGCTTTATGCTTGTAAGGCAAGAAGAGAAGAGCTGAATTGGCACTATGCCAATGAGTACACGCATTCAAGACCCCAGGTATGGTACAGAGGCACATGATGAGCTTCGTCAGTGCAAAGAGAAACAAGGACATCGAGACCAGAGAAAGGTCTGCAACACAAGACACCACAAAAACAGCATAGCACCAAAGACACAGGCTGGAACTGCCCTGGCCACCTGGGCTGAAGAGAAACCCCTTCCTTCCCTTTACATGCCCAAAAGGGCCTGCTCCTGGACAGCCCTCTCCCCTACACTAACTTTACAAGCCCTCTCTGCAATTCCCAGCCATGGTCCCCTCCCTCCAGTCCCTCGACTTAGCTTTTGGAGGGCTAGGAGTCTGAATCCATCCTTAACAAAAAGCACATTGGCTAATTGGGAAGCTCCTGCAGTCACCTGGTTCCGCTTTGTCATCCAAAAAGGAAAAAAACCCCCAGAAACAGTGCTGACAGGAAGCATCACACTGGCCAAGACCAACCTCTTCCACAGCAACTTCCTCCTCAGAAGCACCCGGGTGCTCTGCTCACCTGCTCGTTCCAGAGTCAGACGCTGCGGCCATCATCATTTCTGCTACCTCAGATACCAAGAGACAAAGTTACCACTGCGCCCATGAGAAGTCACCTGCCCCACACTGCCACCCTGGCTCACCTCAAGAGCTTGTCCAATGCCACAGGTGGCCCACTCAGCCCCTGCAAAACCAGAAGAGATACGCTTCACTGAGTTGCTGCACAATACTTTGCTGTCACACACTGACCCGGCCCACAATTGCCTCACCTTCTCAGACCTCTGGTCAGCATGTTGCTGTACCCCTCCAAGTCTGCATGCGGCATCTGCAACAATCACAGCAAAGAGACACAGGTTGAGATACTGCCCAAAACCACACAGTCTACCCACACCAACTGCTATCACCCAGCCTTTACCTTGGCTGCTCACCTGTGTTGTCTCTGCCATTTACGTGTTGCCATGCTGCAGCTTGGGTACCATCTACGAAACACAAACAAAGGATGCTTATAGCTTCACCAACTATATGACACCTGAAAAATAACTGATACTTCAGCCCACTGGTCATAGCTCACCTTGTTGAAGTCACCGCTGGTGCCGATACCTCACTGTGCTTATTCCTTTGCACCTTCAAAATAACACACAAACCACCAACTAAGTGGAGTCACTTAGCCACCGGTCACATCTTCCCTTGACATCATGCACCAACCCACCTTCTTTTGGCACACCTCTCGCCACCTCCATGGCTCTTTGGTGCCCATCTTGTCCACAGGCAACTGCAAAACAGTAATAAACGTGTCACCCAGAGGTTGACCAAAACTTTAGAGTCCAGCTCTATTGCTTGATTTCAGAATACCATCTAGAGGCCAACTCTAGCCTGCCATTAAGAAAAAACAATGGAAAAAGGACAAAACTTTAGACCCCACACATAGACCCCACACAGAAGCCCAAATACTGTTGAGATTCAATCCGCTTTGCTGCTGTCGATCAGCCCCTCCTACACAACTCCCATTATCTCTGTAAGACACTGTTGAAATGACAGTCCACACTGCCTGCTGATGGCCACTCTGTCCGAGCTCACTTCCCAGCCTCTGCCTAAACAGTCTAGGCCTGTCAACCTATTAACCACAGCCTCTTATTGCTATGCCACCTACCGCTGACTCTATGCCTCTGGGCAGAGCAGCTTCAGGCCAAAACACACACAGGCACAGACTGACATTACACACACCACCACAAACAATGGATTCAAAGAAGAGAGAAAACTCTGCAAGAACAATGACTGCTGGACCAGAGAAGCTGTCGGACAAGGAGACCGACAGGGCCGCAATGGCCCAGAGTGAGGAGGCTCCATGGCAGCCCCAGAAAAACAGGAGAACCCAATGGTCCCTTACAAGAACTTACAGTCAAAATGGAGACGATGGATGTGCAAGAAGCCTGGCTTCAAGACCTAAGAACATAAGGATGCAGGGAACAAGTCTCACAGTCCATGAAGATGGACCGGTAGAGAGAAGACCTGCTGGCACAGCCTGGAACACCACAGAAGAGAACCAACCGGAAGCTTCCAAGGTGTGAGATCGATCCGTGCTTTACGCTTCTAAGGCAAGAAGAGACACGCCCAATTGGCACTATGCCGATGAGTATGGTCATTCAAGACCCTAGGGATGGTGCCTGATGTGCATAATGTGCTCCTTGACTGTGAAGAACAATGAGGATGTTGAGACCCTGGTAAGGTCTAAGACACAGAAGACTGATGACAAACAACACAGCAATACAGACACGGGCTGGAACTGCCCTGCCCACTTGGGCTGAAGACAAACCCCTTCCTTCTCTTTACACACCCTAAGGGGCCTGCTCCTGCACAGCCCTCTCCCCTACGCTAGCTTCACAAGCCCTCCCTGCAATGCCCAACCGTGGTCCCCTCTCTCCAGACCCTCCCCAATCCCTCAAACTTAGCTTTTAGAAGGTCGAGGGTCTGAATCCATGCTCAACATGAACACGCATGGGCTAACCAGATGCTCCGGCAGTCACCAGGTTCTGCTTCCTCCTCTGCAAAAAAAGAAAACCCAGAAACAGTTCTGACGGTAAGCATTACACTGGCCAACACCAACATCATCCACAGCATCCCCCTCAGAAGCACTGGGATTCTCCGCTCACCTGCTGGGTCCAGAATGGGACGCTGCGGCCCTCATCGCTCTTGCTAACATAAGATACCGAGACACAAAATTACCACTGCGCTGCTGAGAAATCACCTGCCCCAGGTGCCTCCTCACTGCCACCCCAGCTCACCTCAAACGCTGGTCTGAGGCCAAAGGCGAGCCACACAGCCCCTGCAAAACCAAAAGAGATACGTGTTATTGAGGTGCCATATGATACTTTGCTCCGAGACGCTGATCCGACCCACGACCGCCTCACCTTGTCAGATCTCTTGTCAGCATGCTGCTTTGCGCGTTTGAGACCGTGTGACACCTGCAAAGAAAACCAAGTAGAAGACACATGCTGAGATACTGCCAAAATTGCAGCCTGCCCGCAGCGATTCCCATCTCCTGCACCTTGGCTGCTTGCCCGTGTCGCCCCTGCTGTTTACATGTTACCACCTCAAGGCTCTGGTACCACCTGAAAAACCACAAATAAGGGATGTTGATAACTTCAATGACAATACTGTACCAGAACAATAGCTGCTACTGTAGCCTACTACTCATTGTTCTCCTTGACCGAGGCACCCCTGGTGCCCATATCCTGCTTTGCTTCTTTCTTTACGCCTACAACATTGAGGAAAAAACCCACCAACCATAATTCAGTCACATAGCCACCAAACGCACCCTCCCTCTGACGCTATGCACCCATCCGCCTTCATAGAGCAGTCTGTTCAATGCCTCCATTGGTCCTCTGTGCCCATCTTGTCCCCCGAACATCTGAAAAAAACATTGAAAAAGTCACCTGGAGGCTGCTCAAGCCATTAACTGTTCCAGATAGTATTGATTCCATTCTGGAATACTATCTGCTGTGCAACTGCAGCCTGCCACTAAAATGAAAAAAGGGCCAGACTTCAAGCCCCACACAGACAAGCCAGAACGCTGTCCAGATTCAAGCTCCTTTGCTGCTGCTGATTGACCCCTCCCACGCAGCTCCCAGCACCTCCTCTAATCACCGTCCAAATGACAGACCATGCAGCCTGCTGAAGGCTGCTCCCTGCAAGCTCGCTGCCCAACCTCTGCTGCAGCAGTCTAGGCCTATCAACATACTAACTGCAGCTTCCTGTCGCTATTCCTTCTACCCCTGACTTTACACCCCTGGGCAGAGCAGCTCCAAGCCAACACACAGGCACAGACCAACGGTACACACACCACCACAAACAATGGGATTCAAAGAAGAAGAAAACTCTCCGCAAGAAGAATGACTCCCTGATGGGAGACGCTGTCGGGCAAGAAGACCTACGGGGCGCAACAGCCCAGAGCAAGGAGGTGCTATGGCAGCCCCAGAAAAACAGACAACGCAAGGGGCCCTTATAAGAAGTTAAGGTCAAGACAGATGACGGATGCGCAAGAAGCCCAACTTCAAGACCTAAGAACATAAGGATAAGGGAAGAAGTCTCACCATCCATGAAAATGGACCAGTACACAGAAGAGCAGCTGACACAGCCAGGAATGATGCCGCAAATGAGAACCGACTGGAAACTTGCGAGGCGTGGCACCGATCCACGCTTTACGCTCACAGGGAAATAAAAGAATCGCCCAATTGACAGTGTGCCACTGACCACAGGCATTCGAGACCCTAGGGATGGCACCTGATGTGCCTAAGGTGCTCATTGAACACAGAGACCAATGAAGAACTGGAAACCCAGTTAAGTTTTAAGATGCATAAGATGGACCACACAAACAACACAACACCACAGACACAGGCTGGAACTGCCCTGCCTGCTGGGGCTTAAGAGAAAACCCTTCCCTTTACTGGCCCAAAGGGGCCTCTTCTGGGATGGCCCGCTCCCCTTTGCTAAATTCACAGGCCCTCCCCACGATGCCCAGCCATGGTCCCCTCCCTCCAGACCCTCCCCGGGCCCCGATCCCTCTACTTCACTTTCAGAAGCACACGGCTCTAAACCCATCCTTGACAGAAAACGCGTCGGATATCTGGGATGCTCCTGCAGTCGCCAGGTTCCGCTTCCTCCTCTGCAAAAAAGAAAACCCACAAACAGTTCTGACAGTAAGCATCATGCTGGCCAATGCAACACCTTCCACAACATCCCCATCCTCAGAAGCACCAGGATTCTCCACTCACCTGCTGGGTCCAGAATGGGACGCTGCAGTCCTCAGGGCTCTTGATAACCCAAGATACCAAGAGACACAAAATTACCATTGCACTGCGGAGAAGTCATCCGCCCCATGCTCCTCCTCTCTAACGCCCTGGCTCTCCGCAAACACCGGTCCAATGCCAAAGGCCCCTGCAAAAGCTTGTAGCTTCGCTGACAGTAGGACATCTGACCATTAACTGCTACTGCAGGCCGCTAGTCACGGCTCACCTTGCCCAAGTCACCTCTGCTGTCTGTAAACCCGCTTTGTGCCTTCAAAATTAAAAAAAAACCCCACCCACAAATCAAAACCTAAAAGCTAGTCCTACAGCCACCGGTCACTTCTTCCCTCTGACATCACATGCGAACCCACCTTCTTACGACGCTCCGCTCGCCTCTCCTCTGTCACCCTGTGGCGCACGGCTTGTTCCTCTGCATCTGCAAAAAAACATATTGTAGAAGTCACCCCAACGCTGACCAATAGCTTAGGAATTCCAGAGGTCTTGTTTCCATTCAGAAATGCCACCTAGAGTCCAACTACAGCCTGCCGCTAGAGAAAAACAAAATCAAATGCAAAAGAACATTAAGCTCTTCACATACAAGCCTTAACACCTTTGAGGTTCAAAGGCCTGACGTTCAGCCCTCCATCTTCAGATGCGGAGGCCCGGAGGGTTTGCGCTTCATCTCTTATGTCTTTGTCATAGCTCCCTGTCAGCCACAGAGAGACTCAAACCAAATGAACCTCATTGAGGTCCCATGGCGACTGCAAAACTAAACCGAGAGAAGCCAATAAACCCTCCTTGCTTCCTCAACCGTCCCCCCGTCTCAAAGCTTTAGAAACTTCTTCTCTTCTCCTGAACTAGCAAAGAAGGAACCGCATGCCCCCTCCCGACAGCCGCTTCCCTGTATTTGCACCCCTGAACCCCCCTGCATCGGCCGCTCCTCAGGAGCCTTTCTTCCAAACCATGCCCTGTGTTCTGTGGGCATCTCCCACATTACGCCTTCCCGCAGCCTCAGGGATCGGCTACAGGACCACAAAGTAAGCAAAGCCCCAATGCTTACAATCTATGAGGGGCCCGCCACAAGCCACAAAGTTTCCAGGGGTGACACAGTCCACTGAGCAATTGGTAAAAGCGACGAGCCATCCCATGCTCTGAAAGACACTACATGTCACAACCCTGCCACTCGCTTGAGAAACACTTGATCTCTGCACAAATGTGTAGAAGACGCTCACCTTCACCCCAGCCAGACAATGATGTCGTCAATCTGATTAAGAGACACGGTGCCAGCAAGTTACACAGTAAACAGCACTGCTAGTGAAAAAAACGCAATGTTCCATCTTCAATCAAGTCAGGAGTTCCAGGAAAGTGCAATGCACCTAGAATAAAGAGAACAACACATACTATTAAACAATCTCGCCATCCACAAACTCTGAATAAAAAATTACTAGACCTGAAGAAAAAGGCTGTGGTTAAACATACTCTGTACTAGATCTGCTGCCAAACCGTGACTCATCCTTAAAGTCCTACCTCAAACAGAGATCTCTGCTTCTCTAAATATCAAAATGCATCTCCCTAAGTAGCTTAGCTCAAAAGCTGTAACTGACTGAAGGAATAGTAGACCCCTAAGACCAAAGAGAGCCAGAAGTAGAATAAGATCCCCTCCCGGCAGCTGCGGCTCATATACTCCCGGCCTCACCCACCACCCTTCCCACGCTCCCCTGGGAAAGGGGAGGGGTGAACCACCAAAAGGTATAAAGCCAGCAGGAAGAGCAGCAGCAAGTTCTCTCATCTGCCTTAAATTTACATTGAGCAAAGCACTGACTGGAGATGGTGCTCCTTACTGGAAACAACAATGCCTGGTCTTCTACTATAACTACATCTATTACAGCAGTGATGTGATCAAGTAAGTAACTAGACTTAATTTTTCTGCAGTGCGGATAAAAAAAGAGGTCCTACTAAGATATGTAAGAAAGTAGTTTGCTAAATGTAGTAACAATATTATTACCAAAATTTATGCTTTTTTGGCTTCCTATAAAAAAAAAAAACCAAAATGCTACAGGTTTACTCTTTGTTTCTAGCAAGACCAGGCATACGACCTAACTTCTGCCAGAACTATTTTCTGGATAGGATTGAATAACAAAGCAGAATTTGATTCTGTAATAACCTTTTCTCAAAAGTATCTCAGGTCATAAAGTGAATTATTTACTGTCAACGGCTGATAATTCAGAGCCGCTTCGAAGGTCTCTGTGGCTGACTCCCTTAAGACAGCTAGGTGACTTCCAAAGGACAGAAAATGGAAAAAAAAAAAAAGTGGAAATACAAGAAACATAGGAAACTGTACAAAAGTGGCCTGACTAACACCTAAGTAGATAGAAGAAAAATAAATTGCAAAACTCAACAAAAAAACTCCACGGGAGACGTGTCGATAAAAACAGATGAAGGCTATTGCTTTCTCTGAAAAACCAAAGAGGAGATAGGAGCTGACNANGGACATCTTTACGGCGCCAGCTACCAAATAGAAGCATACGATAAGACAGAAAAGAAAAATACCACTCTGGGGCACAAAGATGGCTTTGAAAAACAATCTGGTAGAACGGGAGGCATTATCACAGGGATCAGAGCAGTCCTGAGGGGGCCAGAGAGATTGACGAAGTCTCCAGGATGTGGCGAGCAGACACGACGCAAAACTCCCCAGGGTGTTCCAGCAATGTAGAGATGTCCTTGGGGGATGAGAGCCCAAACAGAGACATCCTAGATGGCAGCAAATAAGGTAAGAGAGCTCTGGGGCTCAGGGACAGCCCGAGGAAGGGTTCTGTCTAAATCGGGAAGACACAAAGAGGACGGAGAGCTCAAAGGGTGCCGAGGGGCATGAGGACCGTCTCGGGAAGCGTTGTGACGGGAGCGAGAGGAATGCTGACACACATCCAAACAGGGGATCGCTGACACAATGAGGAACTCAGGAAGGGATCCAAATGGAGAACAGATGTCCTGAGGGACTGAGGCATCCGACGTGGCGGAACACAATGTAAACGTGTTCTGGGGTGAAATGAAAGCCCGAAGAAGATTCACTTTTGAATAAGAAAGGTACAAAGCCTGCTGCAGAACTAAAGGATGGCCGTGTGATGCAAGGACGCTCGTAGGAACCATTGTGACGGAAATAGAGGGGTGCAGACGTGGCTGGAGACACAGATGGCGGCTCGAGGGCACAAAGGTACTCAGGAGAGGATCTGAACAGACTACAGACGTTCCAAGGGAGATGCTGACCCGCTGGAGATGAACAAAAAGACCGCTCTGAAGAAGAGGGGACGTTCCGGCAAACCGAGAGGGGTACGAATGATGCTTCAGAGATAAAAGCGTGCCAACGAGACCCTCTAAAGCCTCGAGATGAACTGAGAGAAAAGGGGCGGGGGGGAAATAGATACAAAGAAAACTTAAAAAGCAACAGGGTATGCGACAATTAAGAAAAAATAGAGATAGACGGTTCGATAAAAGGAAATATAGAAATCAAATTTAAATAGCAAATGAGTACAAGGCAGAGGAGAAAAAAGCTAAAACGTAGGGACAGAAAATGACATAAAAGTAGACGTTGCAAAAAAAATTAAGGCTTTCAAGGAGAAAAAACCCTATAAATAGGGACAATAAACTAAATAAATGGAGACACAGAAAGGTAATTGATAAATGGAAAGAGTACGAGACAGACGAGAAAGAATTAAAATGTAGGGTTGGGAACTAGATGAAAGCAGACATACAAAGAAACTGTAAAAAAACAACACGATTAAGGGAATAAGGGGAAAAAAACAAACCAGGAACATCAAATTAAGTACACAGACACAAACAAAATTTCAAAAGCGACAGGACACAGCACAGACCAGGGCAAAATAAAAAATAAAGGCAGCAAACTGGATAAAAGTAGATACGTGTCCTGGTTTTGACCGGGATAGAGTTAATTTCCCTCCCGGTAGCTGTTGTGTTTCAGATTTAATAGGAGAAAAATGTTTATAATGCTAACGGTTTTAGTTGTTGCTATGAAATCAAGGGCTTTTTCCAGTTTCTGATACATGGCTAATGGTCAGGTGTGCGGCAGCTGAGAGAGAGCATAGCCAGACAGACAGCCGAGCCACCCAATGGAAATATTCCATACAATAGAGATTGTTTTCTGTTAATGAACAGAAATTGGCTGGGAGGCAGGAAGCTATCCCCTTTCTCGTTTCTGGGAGTTCGAACTCTTTCTGGGAGTTCCGTGTTTCTCGGGAGTTTTGTCAAATTTGCAAAATTTGTGACTTAGGCACACCGTGCCACGGCTCGGGGACTGACTGCGGATTGGTCGCCAGGTGGTTTGAAAACCTGTATTGTATATAGCTTGGTTTGCATATTCTGTGTTATCATTATTAGTATTATCAGTATTTACTGTATTGTGTTATTAAACTGCCCTGATCTCAACCCATGAGTTTTCCCTTTTGTCCATTTCTTCTCCCCACCCTGCTAGAGGGAAGGGGAGAGGTAAGAGAGTGGCCATCTAGAGCTTAGTCGCGGGCTGCCGCGCTAAAACAGGACAATACAGAAACAAATTTAAAAGCGACGTGACATGTGACAGATGGGAGAGAATAAAAAATGGGGTTAGAAGTATCGATGAAAGCAGACATAGAAAGAAAATTTTTAAAGTGACCTCACAGAGCACAGACAGGAAAAAAGTAAATAATAGAGCGAGAAAAATACATGAACCTGAACATAAAAACATAAAATTCTAAAGGGAACACGTTAAGACCAGAAAAAAAATTAAAATAGCAGAAAAATCAAAATGGGCAAGAGAAGCAGAAAGAAAATTTTAAAAGCGACTAGATACGGAACAGATTAGAATGAATTAAAAAATAAAGATGGCGCAGCTATGTAAAAATAGATGAGAAAAGAAAATCTGAAAGCCACAGGGTACAAGATACACAGGAAACAAATAAAAACCAGTTAGAGACATCTTAACAAAAGTAGAACAAATATGTGTAAAGCTACAGGATACAGATAACATTAACAATCAGGGACAGAAAATGAGACAAAAGCACACCGAGGAACAAAATTTCAAAACAAAAATAATTATGAGAGTAAAAAACTGAAAAATAGGGACAGCAAACCAGATAAAAGTAGACACAGACAATTTTAAAAGCAATGCGGTTCGTGAAAGACAGAAAACAATTAAAAACTAGAAACTGGAGCTGGATAAAAGTAGACCAAGAAAGACCATTTTAAAAGTGACTGGCTTAAGAAAATTTGAAAAAATAAGAATAGGAACAGCTAACTAAAATGGAGACATCAAAAAAAAAAAATCTAAAAACCGCCAGGGTACATGACAGATGAGAGTGAATTTAAATCAGGGATGGGAGCTTGACAAAAGTCGAAGTAGAAACAAAATTTTAAAGGTGACGGCGCTAAGGAAAGATGATGAACTGTTAAAAAAAATACAGCAAATGGGATAAGACACAGATAGGGCATTTGAAAAAAAAAAAAAAGGATAATGAAGGAAAAAAAAATGAAAAACTCACTCAAAAGAAGACAATGTAAAAAGCAAAGGTGAAAAGGACAGACGAGAAAAATTTTGCAAAATACAGACCGTGAATTGGATAAAGGAAGACATATAAAATACTAGAAGCGACGGGGATTAGGGAAGTAAAGGAAAAAATTAAAAAATAAAGACAGCAAACAAAATAAAACAAACATAGAAAGTAAATTTCAAAATCTATGGGAATTAAGAGAGCAAAAGATTAAAAACAAGAAACTGAAAACTAAATAAAAGTAGACATTAAAAAAATCTTAAAACCGTGGGATTAAGAGAAAAAATTACAAAATAAAGACAGCACGCTGAATAAAAAAACTCACGGCAAGTATACGATAAAAGGGAAGGGGTACTTGACGCACAGAAGAAAAATAAGATATAGGGATGGGGAGCTTGATAACAGCAGACATCGAAATCCAATTTAAAAATCCAAGGCATTAAGGGAGGAAAGAATTTAAAAAATAGGCAGAGAAAACTAAAGAAAGACGTAGACAGAAAAATTAAAAAGCGAGGGCACTAAGGAAAGGTGAAACAATGTTAAAAAGACAGCAAATTGAAAAAAAAGTAGGTGTAGAAAGAATCTCTTAAAAGTGCTGTTTGATAGGGAAATAAAGGGAAAAAAATACAACGGGGACAGCAAACCGAAACAAGGAAAGGAAGATTAAAACTTTAAAATTGGATTGGCGAACAAAACCACACGTAGAAAAAACTTAAAAGCGACAGGGCTAAGGAAAGACAAATAAAGAGGGCAAAGCGGATAAATGTAGCAAAATCAAACAGCGACGGTATTTAGAGAAATAAATGGAAAACACTAAGAAACCGGGAAAGGCAAACTAAAGCAGATGTAGGAAAAAACTTAAAATTGACATCATTAAGGAAAGACAAGAAACAACTGTTTAAAAACAGGAAAGGGAGTAAAAGTGGGCGTGGAAAGATCATTGAACAAACGAGAGATATTGAGGAAATAAGGGGAAAAAATAAAATATAGAGACAGCCAAAGAAGAGAGATGCACACAGAAAACTTAAAAAGCCAGAGCGCTAGGGAAAGATGAGTAATAATCTAAAAAAAAGACAGAAAACGGAATACAATTGGACATAGAAGGAATATTTTAAGAAAAGAAGCCACAGAAATAACTTTTAAAAAGCGACGGGCACAAGGGCAGCAAAGAACGTTGAAGCAATGGAGATTATGGAAATAAAGGGAAAAAGTAGGGACAGCGAGCTGAAAGAGACGGAGAAAGAAAATTTGAAAAGCAGGAGCGCTAAGAAATTACAAGAAATAATTAAAAATGCAAGATGGTGAAATAAAGGTATCGATCGGGATAAAAGTAGACAAAAATTTTAAAAGCAATAGCGAGTAAGGATGTAAACAAACAATTAAAAAGTCACAATGGCAAACTAAAAAGGAAACATTGAAAGAAAATCTAAAAAGCGATGGCGTAGAAGAAAGAAGACATATTTTTAAAAAGACGACAAAGAGAAAGAAAGTAGGCCTAGAAAGAAAATTGAGAGACTGACGGGCATTAGGGAATTAAAGCAAAAAATTAAAAAGTAGCAACAGCAAACTAAAAGACAAATGTAGTAGAAAAATCTAAAAAGCGAGAGCATAAAGACAGAAAAAAAGGTAAACAAATACAGACTGTCAATGGAATAGCAGTAGACAGGAAATTTTTAAAACAACGGTGTTTTTAAGAAAATAAGGAAAAAAATTAAAAACAGCAACAGCAGATTAAAACAAATGTAGAAAGAAAAATCTAAAAAATGATGGCAAAAAAGCAAGAGAAGAAATAATTTTTAAGAGGCAGCAAAGGGAAAAAAGTAGACGTAGAAAAAACTTCTACAAAACAAAGGGAGCAGGGAAATGAAAGGAAAAAATAAAAAATGGGAACAGCAAACTAAAACAGAGGTAGAAATAATATCTAAAATGCGAGGGTGCTAAGGAGAAGAAACAAATAAAAATAAAGACAGCGAACGGGATAAAAATAGGTGGAAAATTTTAAAAGCGACGCCAAATAACGAAACAAGGAACAAATTAAAAAATGGAGACGGCAAACAAATGGAAACGTAGAAAGAAAATATAAAAAGCAGCGGCGCTGAGGACAGGCAAGTAATTGAACGAGAAGACAGCAAATGGATAAAAGTAGACAAAAAGTCTTAAAAGCGACGGCAATAAGGGAAACGAGGAATAGATTACTAACAGCAATAGCGAACTAAAATGGAGAAAAGAAAATCTAACAAGCGACGGCAAAGAAGCAAGAGAAGAAATAAAGAGAGCAAAGGCAAAAAAAGGAGGTGTACATCACAGATGGAGCAGTACGCTTCATTCATAAGAGAGAAGCGACGACTCGTTTATTGATCTAAAACAGCAGTTCTACAAAATTGGATAGTAAATGCAACAGTAGTTGAACAAGATTTGATGGTGAGGTATGCCGGATTATTTACCCTGTGGAAGATGGGATGGGACGAAACTGTCACAGATACCCTCCCGTGGAGCCGTGACGTTCAGAATGGACCCCCTTGCTTTCTAAACTCCTTCTCGGAGAGGAGTCTAGGTGTGGCTGCATCCAAGCTTAGCCCCGGACTCGGTAAACGGTTTACGACTAAAGAATCATATGCACGCAATCCATCCTTTACATCACTTAGCTAAGATTTTCAAGCATTCCGCATGCTTACTAGTCACTTAAAGAGCATCTGTTGCAGCGAGGAATCTCTCGACCTTGAGGAGTAACAGTGAGCAGTGTCCCTAACTCGGGGGGAGAACCCCACGTGCAGCCCAGTGCTGTGCAGGAGAGCTCAAAGGGCTCGGACTGCTCGCTATTTATAAGACGATTGACTCAGTCGTATCTGCATACCAACGGCAGCTTCCCAGTTTCGCTCGAGTCGGACATTGACCGGCACCGCGGTTGGGTGGGCACATCGTGCTGTTATCGGTCTGCCCCAAATCCGCTTTGACCAGATGCATCCGTCACAACCTTCACTGGTGCTTGTCGCTTCAACAGGGTTACGGGTCGGGGATGACGCTGTCATTGCCTACAAAAAAAAATTCCAAAAAACGAGGGGATTAGGAAAATACGAGGAAAAATTTTTTAAAAAGGGGCAGCCAAAGAAAACGGAGACTTACGATGTGGAAAATTGACGTTTAGTTTGATTTTGTTATAGCTTTAGTTTAATTTCGTTCTATAGCTTTGCAGCTATGTTAAGGTGAGAGTTAACCACTGAGGTTTAGTTTAGTTCTGTTCTTTGTAACCTTGCTAACAAGGACTGCTGTGAGCTCAAATGTAGCTAACGAGGACCACTTGCGAGACGAACAAAGAGAAACAAGGACCGATAAGCAGAACTTTGTCGTCTGTAAGAAACAACTCTCTAGCTGAAACCGGTTCTACGGTTCAGGACTCGGCCAGCGCAGACGACTCAGGAATTTTTGGGCCAAAGGTGAAAGCGCACGGCGAGGAGGACTAGGAGACTTCATCCAGAAGACCCCCACAGACGACCACTGGACGACGCTGCGCAAGCGCCAAAGAGGGGCAGAGTACGATAATGAATTCCTAGAAATCATTATAATTATCAGGCCTCTTCCTAGAAATAATTACAATAATCCAGCCTACTTAGATAAACTTTGTAATAAATAGGTGCATGCTTTGTGATTCGGTGTGCAAGTTAGGAGGAATGATCCCCCTTGCGCCCGGCACCACAATAAACATACCTGCTTTATAACTGTGAGTTCACAGAATCACAGAATAGTAGGGGTTGGAAGGGACCTCTGTGGGTCATCTAGTCCAACCCCCCTGCCGAAGCAGGGTCACCTACAGCAGGCTGCACAGGACCTTGTCC
>Ga0065711_1010903_pt1 | contig 15428 bp, 6 predicted proteins | sample Hoacrofraction12_FD_59098 | JGI IMG/M metagenome (GOLD analysis project Ga0065711, IMG submission 59098) | Hoatzin crop microbial communities from Cojedes, Venezuela - Epithelial fraction 12 v2 (version 2) | ecosystem: Host-associated > Birds > Digestive system > Esophagus > Crop | place... | reverse complement strand
GTATTTCCATCCTTGTTTGCTGGTGTTGTCTGGTTGATTCATATCTCGTGAATTCCTTGCCTTTCACTTCCTTGTCTTCCTCCTCTGCTAAGGCTTTCTTTCTGCTTCCAAGGTGGGCTGGGTACATTTGAGCCTGAATATGTCTGTACGGTCAGCCCATTTGGGTACTCTGGTATGCAGTGTCATCCAACCAGCTTTCCCAAACTCTCTACTCCTCTTGTTCTGGTTTCCCACCACTCCTCTGCCTCTTTCTGCCAGATGCTGCCTCATGCTGGGTCTGACTTGAGGATATTCAATCAGTTCTACTTTCTGCAGCTTGCATCCTGCAGCTGTCATTTGATCTCATTTCCCTCTTTTTTCCATCCTCCCCCTTTCAGTTTTGATCTAGTTCCAGAGTTTCATTATCTAATTGATTTGTTCCAGTAGACCTTTAATTTCTTCATCTTTTAATAGGTCTTATGAGGACTATTTTCTCACTCTGGAGCTTAGTGGTGGCTGCTTTTCCCATTTAATAAGTACAGGCTGCCAATCACTTCTACCAGACTTCATCTCAGTCTCCAGCAGTTGCCATTTGGTTCATGGTTGTTATCTGGCCTGTACCAGTAGTTGTCTGGCTCAGAACCAAGAATGCAAGAGTACACAAATGCCCACGTGATGGTCTGCCATTGACATTACAAGACAATTACCAGCTTGCTTTGAAGATTTTCACTCTAGAAATGCTAGGTTTCTCTACATATTGCTGGCTATGGTTAATTTTTGAGGTTTATTTTGAGACAGAATGGAGAGGTTACACTTCCTGCAATAAAAACTTGTTCAGTCACCTTCTTGCCAAGTTTCAATATGCAGGAATCGACAGAGCCATGCGTCATGTTGGTCGTGATGGAACAGTAGCAGACCCTGAGAGCCACGTGCTGAGAGGTATCAGTTTTCTGTAGACAATCTGGGTTTCAGTTTCCAATCATCTCATCTCCTAGTTATACATATTTTTTTTCCCCTAACAAGGGGTCTTTGTCTCATCTAGGGCTTCTAGATACCGCTGTAATATAAAGGTAATATACAAGTCATTTTAGTAAGTGTTATTTCAATGAACAAGGATGATGACTAAGAACTTGAAAAAGTTGTGTTTTATACGAGATGCATCTTGCCTAATGCACATGAATTTATTTAGGTATTTTAGCTTTCTTCAGCAATATTTTGGTCTACTAAGAGTGTAGTGTTGCTTTGACACACAACATGAACAGCATAGTGGGAGAAGGCAGGGAGAAGGATAAACTGATCCAATGAATTGTGGGATTTTAATTTTTTTCCATATAAATGCTAATAAAGAACAATTATCTGTATTTAGAGCTGCTTTTAGTGCAGGATCCCTTTTTTTTCTGGAGAAATCGAGGGAATGTGGAGATTTCTAGCATTCTATACAGTTCAGTCTCACACAGATGTCTTGCAGGTGTTGAGTGCTGCCCACACTGTGGTAGCAGTGCCGTTTTTCTGCTACTATTTAAAGAACATTAGGGCATCCCAGCTTTAGTCAAAAGCTGAAATGGTTCTTACCCAAGAAAAGTACTTATACCAGTTTATTTTGTTCACTATGAATGTTTTTTATTATTTTTGTTGGTTAATGAATTCCTTAACTGAAACTTTGCTGTTCTCTAGTGATGGAAGAGAGAGTCGTACCACTTTGACCTCCATATTTACCTGGCATTTTATTTTACTGTAACTCCAGATAGCTTTTTGTATGGAGAAAAATCCAGCTTTAGAATGAATGGTTAAGACTGTCAGTTGGTGTGAATTGGTGTAGTACCACTGAAGAAGATGGGACAACTATAGATTATTAGCTAGATGTCTGGCACAACATAGTCGTAACAAAAGCTGGGTCCCCCAGAACTGCCTTCATGACAATTCTTATTAGTGGGGCAGTGTTTCACAGGCTCTTTTAGCCAAGCAGTTTTGGTCTACCACCAAATGACTGCTCAATGCTTCATCTGTCTCCTCTCCTAGGATGAAATGTGACTAGCAAGCCTGCCACAATGCTGCTTTATCAATAAAGTCCTTAGGGTCTGGAGGGACTGAGTGAAAAGGCCATGTTTCTTGACTCCTGATAGAAAAGGAAGGCGACTTTGTGGTCACCTTCAGTCATGGTTTTGCTACTCGATCTCTTTCCACCTACCCAGCTTCAGCATTCAATGGATACGAGTGGCCTGCCATCTTTGTTGCCACTGAAGTAAACTCCAGCAGAATTCTCAGGCAGACAGCTTTATCTTCTTGGTCTGGAAGAAAATTATCACTAAAAGGTAACTGCAAGGTTGTATGGATTCCCTGTGACTGAATTCAGATGTTCTTAGCTGCCTGACAGGCAAGAAATAGCACCGATACCTTGTGCTTTTGTCATAAGGGAGTTCTGACTCCAAAACTGAATCAGTGGCTTTGGGGACTGAAATCCATCTGGCTTCTGCTAGCTGCCAGGGCTGCTCCAGAGCATGGACTTCCACTGGTGGTGAGTGGCACTGGCTGTACTGCGGCCAGCCTTTGGGGTGGGAAATTGGTGGGAGTTTTACCACAGTCTTCAGTGGGATTAGTCAAACCAACAGTGAAAATCCCCTATACAAAGCAGATTCTGTTATGCTGTTATCTTTACAAGAAACCAGATAGTGACCTAGCCAAATGAGAAGGGTTGCAGACAAAGTTAGGAAACATAATGCTGGATTAAAAAAAATACCACTGTAGAGAGAAATATATGGAAGTCCATAGATAGACCACCCCCAAGTATTCAAAGTGTTTTAAATAGCAAAAATTCTGAACTGTAATGATAGACGTCCAATGTGCAAGCTAGTTTTATAAAGGCCAAGAAGCAACAGCACAATTAGTTATGCCTCAAATAAGGGAAGTTTCAACGTCTGCGGGAGAAAATAAAAAGCATGTACACATAATCTGAAGTAATGTGGGAATGAAAAATGCTTCGAGTGGCAATGAAATCTTTGATTCCACTCTTGAATCACTTACAACATATTAATTTACTCTGTCAAAGAGGCTTGGCAGTCAATGTGAATTCTGCTCGCTCGCTGCACCATGGCTTCTCCATTTCAGATCAACCTAAATTCCCTGAAAGGTCTCTTTCCTGAGAGCCCCTGAGTGTACATTGTTTGACAGATCGGTTTGGGCTGAAGCAGGCAGGGAGGGAGACGTAAGCAGGGTTCTTGCAACAGAAGAGTGATGTAGGAGACAGGCAAAGGGACAGGGGACCCACACGCAGCAAGGAGCAGATCTGAAGCGAGGCTTTGGGTGAGATGGAAAGAAAAAAAATTGCATTGTTGAGGCAGTTGCACTTTGCCCTGGCTTTGTTGGAACAGTTAAACAAGAAACTATAATTTTTGAGACTGCAAGTCTTTATTGTCCCACATTTTTTATTTTAGGGGGAGGAGGGAGGACTTCAGTCCCCAGGCTCCGGCTGCATAGAGGAAAGGGTTGTAGGGGCATGTGCACAATTTAGGGACTACACACTTCAGCCAGGGATCCGAGTTCTCATATGAGGATGTAGGCACAAGAAGCAAACAGTATGTCCAGCAAGGCCTCACAATTTCTGTATATGGTCAATGATAAGAATATTTTCAACCAAAATATTTCGCATTCTTAGCAAAGAATAAAAATACTTTAAATCAATTGCACAGATTCAGTGAAAGCATTTCCCCAATTTATCACAACTTACCTGTGTTAACTTAGTGCAACTTAACATTTCGTAAAAAAATTTAGATGGCTGGAGCTGAACAAATCATTTTTATTGAGCATTTCAACAGAGAAAGCGATCAATTTTGGACAATCTATAGCAAGGAGCACTCTGGACAGAACCCGTGCAGTGCGAAGGGACATCCTTACTCACAGGAGTGAGAGGATTGTAGTGAAGAGTAAATGTTATGGCCTGAAAGGTCTGTGCTATGTTTGGTGGCTGTGGGGCCTCCTTTTGTTTTCCTGAGCATGATTTGGCGTATCGTACTTACAGCTCCTCTACTTGATTTCTCTCCCAAGAGATCTCTTCTGTTCAGCAGATTGTGTCGAAGTGCAGCTCAAGTCTGGTGGTCACTTTCAGAGGTGCCTGTCTCTCTCTATTAGCATTATATACCGTTTTTTTTTTTGTTTGTTTTGCAAATGGCAAGACATTTGCAAATGTATCACAAAGTTCAGATATGCTAATCATGATTTGAGCAAGTAACAGTCATAATTGAAATTGTCTGAAAATGAATTAATTAAGTGGGAAATAGAGGAGATCTGTCCATTAGCTGAGATATCAAATCAATACAGTTAATAATCATACAATGAAAGTAACGCAGCATGAAGACAAATCTGCAAATCTAACCTCTAGAGAAGACACTTTTCCATTTGATGCTAAAGTTTTTACAGGAAAATGATTGGTTGAATTAATTAACATTTTTAACGTCAAACACAAACTTGTTTACCCACAAGTACTTGAAGTAAATTTAGACTCCTGGATCTCTACACGCTCAATATGATATGGTTGATGTGGCCCCTCTCAATTTACTTGCTTTTTGATACTGTATCTGTTAGCTGATTTCACTTCCTCCTGGAAAGTACAGCACGGCCTTTGCAGGATCTTTTCACTGTCAGATGCCTGGCAGTTCTGCAAGTAGGAATTGCACAGCTTACAAGTTTAGGAAATGGTGACAGATGTCTTTTTCATAAGAACTTGTCTGTGTGTGCTCAAATTCAGACACAGGCTTAGAGCTTGGAGAGAACGGTAATGGGTGATACTCCAGCCTGCAGGAAAACAGGAAAAAGTTACAAATAGTTCCTTAAAATCAGAGGAAATATACATTCCTCGATTTTGCATAGCCTTTGGATGTTTGTGGTAGCAGGCAGTGGCACGGAGAGTATTCTGACATCATCTGTTCATGACTCACCTTATGTTGATGGCATCATTTTGGGTGCTCAGACTGCTGGAGTCATTGCTTCATCCCCTCCTTCCACAGGATCAAGCTCAAAAAGCAAGTATCACTCCTTGATGCTGCAATTGCCTGAGAAAGAGCACCATCTTCTGCCTTCAGCTTAGCCTTTAAGGTTGTGATTCTGACTTGTATTGCCCTGTAGCACCTCCCCTCAAGGTCTCTACAATGAATCAGAAGGTGCAAACACCTACAGCTCTTCCCTTTCCCCCAGCTTAGCCTGTTTGTCCTCATAACTGGAGAGCATGACCCTTGTCAGTTGGGAAAAGCGCCCTGAATCTGGCAATTCCTTTTCAACATCCCCTGTGACAGCCATAAGCAATGCAGACTCCAAAAATAAACAAGGAGTGGGATAAACAGGAGGTGAACTTACGGAAGCTGCCTCAGCCCCCACTTCTTAGTAATAGCTAGAAGGTACCACTTGACACCAAAGTGCGGTCATTTTCCCTCGCCTACACTCTTATTTTAAGGGTCTTGACATGTTTAGGAGTGTGACTGGTGGCCCAGTCAATGGTTGCTGTTCCTTATCCATGCTTCTACATCTGCATACATTTTCATATACCCTCTTAATACCTCCCAAAATAGACAGATGCATTCTGGGGACTGTCACATCACCCTTTTACTGCACAATGAATTAGAGAATTAATTATTTGTAGCTTTAGGCAGTAGAGGGATATAGAGTCACTCCTATCAATTGCTAACCAAGAAACAAAGTGCTAATTTAGATTCCTAGTAATAGAAAGTTCATATAAAGTAAAGAAAATTCCAACACAGGTAAACCTGCAGTCTGACTCTTCTGTAGATTGCGAGTCTGACGGTAGGTTAAAATTTCAGCAAATGCATCTCAGTTATTGAATGTTTTTTGCATGAGAAGAGTACAAAATACTAAAATGTTACTTAAAACATTACTGTATTCCTAATACAGTCAGAATGTAACAAACTGATGTGTTAAATGAAAATCTTCAAAGATGAATCTGTGCAAGATACCAAAAATTTCCTGTGGACTTGCAGTTGCAGGACACATACTTACATTTGAAACATCATGCACTTTTAAATTGGCTGAAAAAGACTGTCCTGAATTGCTAGTCAATCCCGAAAGTTGGACACTAGAAACAATTCATCCAGTGTCCACAATTTTAGCCCCTTTTAGAGTGTAAATTTCTTCTCATTACTGCAAGTTATTTTACATTAATAGCATTACTTCTATTAAGAGCTGAGTGCAAAAAGTTTTAACTTCTTGAGCTTTTTTTGGCATTAAGAATCAGGCACCTATTTGTTTAATTTGGTGGAAAATAATTTCTTCTATCTCTAGCAAGGATACCTAAGTCGTGGCTCAGTGCTGCTGTGATCGTCCGTCACAGGAAGAAAGGAGCGTTCTCTTCTGAAAATTTCAAAACCTCGGACATCTCCAATCACTTTCCATTCTTTAAAGATCCTCCCCTGAGACTTCTGATGCTATGAAGCACCATGTCAAGCCCCCACAGTGGGTTATTATTAACTTGCATTCTGAAATTATTGAACTGGTTTTATGTGACTCAGGACATCTAATCATTCAAGACAGCAGCTTTTGCATTGCATTGACGTTTCCAGCTAAGGGCATTTTGCCTGCTGACTTGATCCAGCAGCCTGAACAGAAATAGAGCACAGAAGAGGAATTGCGAAGAGCAGAGATGCTTGAGGAAGGGGTTCAGCCATCTTGTTTAAACACACTAAGGAGGCCCATGAAATCCCAGCACGTTGCAGATGGCTGGAATTGGCCTCTGCCATTTTGCAGCTTAGCGGCAAAGCCAGGCTGGGCTCTGCAGCCGCTTCAATTTTACACTGTGGCAGGCAGGTATGGCCGAGCCATAGAGGGCAGACTCTACTTCCTTTTCCCACAGATTCAAGATAAACGTGTTTTTTTTCCCCTTTAATTGGCTCTTATTCAGAACCGATTTAGAAGCAAGGCTGCAGCTGACCTGGGTGCGACTAACTGGAATTGGGTCATCCCACCTCTGATTCATTTCCTTCCTAAGGTCGAGATGTAGCGATAAGCTCCATGAAAGGTAAAGGTTTGTGATGTGCTGCTGGACTGGAGGACACAGCTGTCAACCCAGCTTCTCCTTTCCCTGGTACACCCGTTACCACCCCCGCTTAGATTTTAACCGTGACTGAATACATCTTTATGGAGGTCATTGCTAATATGAAGTCTGGGAAAGAAGATAGTAAACACAATTTGATCAGGAGGTATGGGATGAACACCTACTTTACCAAATGCATTGTTACCGTACATAGGAGGCGGTGGGAAAAAATAGATTGTACAGAAATGCTCATGAAAATTACGTGTCCTTTTTCGGTCTGCATTAAGCAGAGAGAACAATTTCTTATCTGGTACTGTTTCCTGGTGCTCCCTATTTCAGCTGTAGCCATCTTCAGTTTCTTCTCTTTTAAGCTCCACCAAGCCAGTACCATGTATACATACATAGTGTGTAGCACAGTGGTGCTCTGGTCTATGTCACTTTGCACTTTTCTCCAGCCCTCAAAGGTGCTGAAGTGCTGTAAGCATACGAAGTATTTCACTGACTTCAATTATTCTTGCTTCCTGTTTCAAGACTGCTTTTTATTGCCAAAGTAATGTAGTGCAAAAAAGCATGAGAATAAATGAGATGCAGGTCATAGATTTATGGATAAAGTACCACAGTTAACAAAATTGATATACCACAGCTAACAAAATTAATCTAAAAGTACACTTTCAGTTCACCTGGTATGGGATTATGTGCAGATGAAGCCCAACAATATGCTTTTTATGTGCATTTCTCTTTTTTGCTGTAGATTTGGAGACTTTGGACCTTGTCTGTGTGATGTTGATTTAAACTGAATTGGTGAAAGAATCTCAAAACCAATGTGATTAAATGAATGCTAATCTCATGCTGTCCCAGTTTAACAGCAAGACGTTTTGTTTTATCTGAAATTCGCAAGGATTTATTTTAAGGCTGCACCTTTAAATTCCCGAAGAAAGACTTTATAGGCTTCGGGTCTTTGGGGGGAGGGGGACACACACACCGTGTTTTTGGTTTATCGTTGGTTTGGTCTTTTTGGATATTTTTTTTTAAGACATAACTATATAATCATTTCACAGGCAGCTGTAGTGTTTTACGATGCTGTTGTCCCTTCTGTGAAGGATTTCCCCACCATGAAGTGGCCAGAATGCACGCACTCTCCTTAGACACCACAGGGAAATTTTGCCTCTTTGTGTGCATTTATAGGGCAAGTTGAACCACTAGACCTTGCACTCAAGCCTCTGAGAAATGCTCCCGCATGCCGGTCCACAGACACTGTTGTGAAAGCGGTGACTTCCCCAGAACAGTGTTAACACATAGCGAAGGTCAACGACATCTTGACCCAGTGCAGCTGCTTCCTACTTAAATGCCAGTTTAAGCTTTTGCTGTATCAGTTTTTAAACTGATTTAACTGGTATGTGCAGTTTCCTGACTAGACTGTGCCTTGATAATAAATCCACACAAATCTAGCAGAAGTGCGAGGGTGACAGTGTCGCGCTGTCGAACTTCGGACTTTTTTTCAAATGCTATGTGTTCGAATTACAGTAAAAGAAATGATAAAAATTTAAAGGGGGGGAGAGGCACAAAAATACCCCTTCTTCCAATGTATATTTAAGAAAGTAAACCCTGAATTGCTTTCTGGACAGTTTAAGCGAAATAATGTCCTCAATAACCATCAGAATATATTCATGTGCACTCCACCAATGAGACATTTCAGTGGTGCCAGGTTATGGAAAGATGGGAATTTAAATTCACTTTGTGCTTTGGAAAATCTATTTGTTAATTAATTGTGATTTTTATTCTGTTCTAAAGCGACTTTTATTACAATTTTTCAGAAATAAATCTATGACTTACATTACCCAAGGATCCAGGATGAAGGGGCATCAAAGTTACTGACTATTCATAGCAGGTATTTTTTGTTTTCCACGCAACAGTCCTTTTAATTGACGATGCAGTTCTTTATGTATAGGCATCAGTAAAACTTTGTAGCATACAGACTGTAACCCAAGGGGGTTCATGTGCAACAAAATACTGGTGGCAAGGAAGGGACACAGAGCTGGATCTCTAGGAATTTGGAGAAGCAACTATCTACAGATTTAATCTGAGACTTCTTAAACCTCTGTTAAGCTGACATATTCAATTCACGTATGTGCCGTGAATTTTAGCAAAGATCTCCAATGGAAAATGCATTAGATCATGGTTAAAGAAACATCCTGAGGATACCAGTGTTCATGTTGCTTAGTGACCATGACAAGCTAAGTATTCCGCAGTGTGCTTTGAAAAAACTCTTGTCCAGATTTTTCTTTAACCCAGTTGCTGTTCATGCATTGGTTTAAATGAGTGTGGTTGTGTTTTGTGCGTGGAGTTTCTCACGCAGCCTGAGGTAAATGGTAGAAGCCAAGCAATACTATTGCTTGATCTAATGAGCTGGCTGCTTTTCAAGGAGGACACGGGTTAAACCACTCTCTCCTTTCCCCTCTGGACTTGAAGGGATAGGAGGATCTTCCCACAATTCCCCCGGCAAGGCTCTGAGAGAGGCTCAGGTCTGTGTAGCCCCAAGGACCGTGGATTTGAGCTCCCAAGTCCCAGCGATGACATGATTGAAAGTAGCGTAAGTATGGACACAGTCAATTATACTCATTTGTGTGTGATTTTAATGTGAAGTCATTCAAACATGAGGCAAATTAAGATATGGACGTGAATTAATTAATCTGAATGAACTTGTCGGAAAAAGCAAATTTGAAGCCTTGTCCCAGTCAGAGAGAAATTTGAAGTGCCTACTACTGGTATTTAATTTTACTGCTAAAAGGCCTGTTGCTGATAAAAAGAAAAATATTTGTTTTGATTGTTCTTGCTTCTTTTCAAGCAGATATTTGTCATTAATTTGTCTGTAGACTCTTAACTATTTCTAGAATAAGGTGTAAGCTATTATTTTTACGTAAAAAGCGGGGCTGAAGTCCATAAGTGGCCAAAGCAGCTCCTCTTAGAACTGAGAAGAGCCAAGGGCAGTTTTAAATAAGCCCTCAGAAGTCATGGTGCATTCTGAGGTTGAAAAGGAACATGATCCTTGCCCTGCCTGTCAGTGAAACATATCGCTGCCACTGAAGCCTTTTGCTGAGGGGGTGGAAGTGAATGGGGTAGGGATGGGGATGCTGCCTGGTCCCAAATCCAGGCAAGGCAAGGGAAGAACATGCTACATTTTCTCCAGGATACATGAGTTCACAAATATTAGGACTGGTGGAGTCACAAGGCTGGCTTGTTGATTTAATACTATTCAGCTGTTCTCTGTTTCCATGTAACTGTACACCTTTCCTTGCAAAACTATTTATTATACCATATTATTAATAGCAATGTTTTTTCAAAGTCACCTACCACAACCTGTCCTCACATCTAGATTTCGGGGTCTCTTCTGGGATTCTGGGAAGAAATTGTCTTATGTTACCCAAAGATTTCAGGTTTTATGAGACAGCAGACACTGCTTGTATAATGTTTCTTCCCTTAAACAAGAGCTCCCGTTGGGCCATAAAAGCCTTGAAGCACAGAATGTTCTTTGTCTTTGACCCATTGATTCTCAACTTGAAGTTGCATGTCCTTATTATAGCCAGAGAATAGCATCTCTTATCATCAGATAAACCACAGTGAGGTTGGAAAGTCCAAGCTAGTCAGAAAATTTAGGACCCTTCATGCTGGCTATGGCAGGACATTAAATCATATGTGTCAGTTATCTCATGAGCTCCCAGTGCATCTTATTTATTTTTCAGTTTATTTTGGGATTTACTGGAAGATGTGAAAGCATTTTTTATGCCTGTATGCATGTGCTGCTTTTTTTCATATTAGGGACTCCTCAGGCTAAAACATGGCAGTCAGACTATAGGTTCACTTGAGGTAAACTATTTGGTATTCCTTGAATTGGACAGCAGTTTGGCTTAAGTATGTATTCGGTTACATAAAATATCTGATATGATTAGCTATGGAGTAAGAGATTTTCCTCTTTGGGTTGCTTAACTGGACATTTCTTATTTAAAACTAGGGCTTGACATCTTTAGCTAGGAGCATTTTCTAATTAAAGACAATGTTCTTTTGAGGTCATATATTAGTGGCCTTCAAATAAAATGAAAAAAACCCCAACAATTCCCAAACACGTTAGACTAAGAGTTTACTAAGAGAAATGGGGTTTTTTTTAGGAAAAATACATTAATTGCTCAAGGAAAGAAAATGTGCATCTCTAGTTTTGAACTGGAGATATTATTGTGATCTGATATGCATAGTTTTATGCAGTGATTTGGCAATCTGGTGAAGCTGTTTTCTCAGGAGAATGGTTAGAAGGGTGATCTAGGTTCAGAATAAATTTGTTAACTAATTTATCTTGTTTAAGTGTGCAATCTGTTTGAGAAAGTCCTTTTTGACTTCTTAAAGATGCATTTCTCTTTCATTAGCNTTTTTAAGTAGCAACAATCTTATCCTCTCCTGACAGAAGGCANGGTAGCTCCACATTGTTACAACTGACAAAACAAACAAACAAACNACCCCCCCNAAAAAAAGCAGTTGGGTTTTTTACATTGTGACCACTGCAAAACACTTGCTGGAGTGAGGCAGTGTAAGATACCAACCATCCTGGGTCTAATCTGCGCTCCACCAAAAATTACTTCTGTGACCTTGGGTGAGTCTTGTATGATTTCTAAAACTGGCCATCTAAAGGCAGGCACCTAAATCCATAAGCTCATTTCTACCCCTTTGGAAATGTTATAAATAGGAGTGTACATGTGTGGCTTGAAACGATATCTAATGCACAGTATTAACAATTATGGTTTTGTCTGTTTTAATGATCACAGCTGAAACAAACCAAACAGCTGAAACCAAACAGTTCATTGGTTGCTTCAACTGTCTGTATATAAATAATATTGTTGTCTACAGATTCGCATGACCTAATACTATTTTTATCATCATTTCACTAATAGGTGTCAAAAGCACTTAATACTTCTCTCATTAAAGCTCCTCTTACTGCCGTTGCCATGGGGTTGTGTGTTCTGAACCCACTCATAGTCCTTCACATCTCAGCCCTGAGAGTCAGAGACAGTGAAGAGGTGTCACCTCATCATGGATGCTCAAGTCCTCTGTCACCTGCCTCGCACCTCGATAGCTCTTTTTGCAAGGTCAGCCTAACAGGTCCTTGCGATTTGCCATCCCTATACAATATCCCCAGTATGCAGATTTGATATTTCAGCCTTTGAGTTTTGCACTCAATTGAGTTTGAGAGCATACAGCTACAATACATTTTTTCCCACACACTTACACTACGTTGCAAGTGGGATGTCAGTTTTGCTGGGCTGGTTGCTCATGCGGGCTTCACAGTCTAACAGATTTCTATGTGTGCGTGCGTGCATATATACATTTATGTGCATTTATATACACATATGCATTGTGCTAGTGTACAGAAGACTACACATACTCCTTAAATCCGTTTTAAATCTACAGCTGGAGGTAGGCAGACTGCTGCTGATTATTGCATGCTCATTGCAAGTACCTAAGCTGAATGCTTACTCTCACCTCTGAAATACGGTGTGCTGCTTTGTAGTTAAATACTCTACCCCTGGCCCATTCACACGCAATTGCTTTGAGAAAATCCAGATGTGGATGCCTGCTACAAGTTCTGTTCTTTGTAGCTTCATTGTGAGAATTGTTGGAAGTCCACAATATTGCTGTGATGCGGGGGAGAAAATAAGTACTGAACCCCGTGCGTACTAATGTCTAGAAGTCTCTGCAACTGGTGCTGACACGCCAGATTACTCAATATTAGCAAGTGAATAGTTAGTGCTGCACTTGCTTGTGTAGGATCCACCAATTAATATTTACATAGAAACTATTTGTGGCATTAAAAATATCCCTTGACAAGTCCTTCTTTGCTGTAAATGGAGAGCTGTTCTTCAGAGGAGTGACCTCAGGAGGAATTTTCAGCAACTGCTACATCAAAAGCTTTTTTTTCTGCTTGTTGTTCTCAGAGGCATAAGGCTGTTGGCACATCAATAATAGCTCATGTTGGTGTAGTGGGATGCCACGAACCATAAAAAAATACATTCAAGAAGTAACTTGCAAAAGTAACCAGGGAAACGAAAAACAGCAGAAAAAAGTCCTTTTGCACCTCATAAAAAAGCACAAATGTTGACCAGTGCCTCAGGACAAACCTATCGTAGGCTTTTAAGATAAGGCGAAGTTCAGCCTCCTGTTGCAGTCCCTGTAAAAATCAATTGCAGACTCAATAACAGTGATCTTGGATCCACTTCTGCAAATTCAATTTTTATGATGCATATGGTAAGAGGGAAATACTATGTCTGCCACTTCACGTTTGTTTCTTATTTGTTCCTGTTAGCACAATAAAGGATTAACAGGCAAGGTGTGTGGGAAGCCAGATAGAACAAGGGAATAAGTGGGTGTCTGTAACTTTAATAAGACATGTCCTCTTTGCAGATTATTCCTGTCATGTTAGCTCTGACTGGACAACCACTTGCTGATAAGAGCAGCCAGAATGAGAAAAGAGACTTTCAGCTGCTGCTTCTGAAAACCTCTGTCCTTCTTCCTGCTAAGAAAGAAAAAAGAGCACATGAGCTCTGGAAGTAAGAGATTGGAGCTGAGGGCATTAATCTTTCTAACCCCAAGTACTTAGAAGGTGCTAATAAAACACGGCACTGGGTAACTACAGCAAGTGCCACGGAAGAAGCAGAAGATGTTGTGTTATATGGTTATATCCAGGGACTACTGTGTGGTTAAAAAAAAAGAAAAAAAAAGTATCATTAATATTGCATGCCTAACCAAAAACAGTAATTACAGTTAACAGAATTTTACAGGGCTCTTGCTGTTTTCTTGACATTCCAAAGTATTGTATTTTCCAAAGAAATACAGTACTCATTACCTGTAAATATTTTTTAATATTGTTATCTCACTTTCAAGATTCTGAAGGTTTCACACTATGAGTTTTCATATTCAGAAAATGAGGAAACTGAGATCTGAGCAGATTTTTGCCAAAGCTGTCACACTTAATAAAAGTAATGTTAAAAAATAAAATCTAATCAGTAATTTACATAAATATAAATATTTAAAATTATTTCTAAAATTTATTGACTAGTCAGTGACTTAAATGGCCTTGATTTAAATAAACCTACTCTCAGTACTATTACCAAAAAAGTGGACTGCAGCAGCATGCAGTGATAGCCCACACATTTCTACTGTGTTAGACAAGGTATGAATCGTGCATTAGTATATGGTATAGATCAAGACTGAATAAGTAACATAGTTGGAAACGTTAAATATGGTATCTTAAGTGGTCTGGCTTGTAAAAGTGAACATGAAGATCCGGGCTTGTCAGGTTTATATACCTGAAAATTGTTCAACTGCTTCCAGGTGTGCAAGCTGATGTAATGAAACATTTTATCAGTATCTAAAAGCTTGGTCACCTAAAGCTCATAGGACACAGTAACTGTAATTAATCAGATTGTATGGAAATAGATAAAGTTAAGCTAAGCAACCTGCCATTCATTTGCCTCACTTCTGTTTTCTTTGAGCAAGATTTTATAGCAGGAATGATGAGGACATCGTTGACTCTTGTCACTGCTGAAGTTCCAGAGAAAGACATGTGTGTAGAACAAAAGATTACTTCTGAGGCTGTGCCAGATGTTAATGATAATGTATGAAAATCCTCAGACAACAATGTTATATGCACCACCTCTATAATCAGGCCAAAAATTTAAAAAATATCCATTACTTAAAAATAAATTGTTCTTATGTCCATCAAAAATAGTAGAATGCTTTTGGAAATTCAGACCTTAGTTTAAATAATAACTGCTAGTAGCAAGGACTTCCAGAAGCTAAAGGTGTGCAAAATGCCATGAACAAATCTAAAAGATATGGAAAAGGAGAGGAAGTGATCATCTAACTACATTAATGTTATCCATGATCTGAGCAACAAGAATGTAAGCATTATGGATAGCAAAAGTGGGCAGCTGCACATAATAGCTGACTTACTATAGAAACACAAGTAAAGCCTGATGCCTACTGATTATTCCAAGTTATTCTATTACTTTGTGTATTTTTGCGTCAAGCAGATAGTGTTTTTAAGGGCAAAGACTGTGGGGTGTCAACAAGACAGTTTTTCGCTATCACCTCCGAGGACTTCACTTGGATTGTAAAAAATTGATAAATAAAATTTTAAAAAAGTGCCAGACTTCTCTTCGTATCCTGTCTCCCACTTCATTGATTGTGTTAATGTTTCTGTATCCCAGATTTCAGCCTGAAGAAGAGAAGGCTTCGAGGGGACCTAATAAATGCTTATAAATATCTCAAGGGTGGGTGTCAGGAGGATGGGGCCAAACTCTTTTCAGTGGTGCCCAGCAACAGGACAAGGGGCAATGGGCACAAACTGAAGCAGAGGAAGTTCCGTCTGAAG
>Ga0065711_1007571_pt1 | contig 15428 bp, 10 predicted proteins | sample Hoacrofraction12_FD_59098 | JGI IMG/M metagenome (GOLD analysis project Ga0065711, IMG submission 59098) | Hoatzin crop microbial communities from Cojedes, Venezuela - Epithelial fraction 12 v2 (version 2) | ecosystem: Host-associated > Birds > Digestive system > Esophagus > Crop | place... | reverse complement strand
TTGTGGAGTCTCCTTCTCTGGAGATATTCAAGACCCGCCTGGACAAGGTCCTGTGCAGCCTGCTGTAGGTGACCCTGCTTCGGCAGGGGGGTTAGATTGGAGGACTCACAGAGGTCCCTTCCAACCCCTACCATTCTGTGATTCTGTAAGAAATTACTTCCATATTAAGCAAATAGGAAATGGCACCTGTAAACAAAACAGTTAAGGTACAACCTGTAAGGAATGTGATCACATACAAAACAATATTCATAGCAGGGAGAGTTGTAGAGTAGTTAAGATTTATGTACTGTTACACTTGATCAGAATAAAAGCAGACAGAAGTCACCAAATTATATGCATAGGCCATGATGAGAAAGTAAACAATTTCAAATTGATAAAAACAATTTTAAAGAGACAACATTTATTGGAGGACAAATGAAACACTTAAGTTTTATTCAGCTTTATGATGCTGTAGTTGAAGCACTCCCATTAGACAAGGTCTTGTTTTTCTCATTTATTTGAAGAGAGAAAACACCTTGGCTCTCACATGAAATGGTAGAGTTGACAGATGTTGGTTGCAATTTTCTTGCTTTCCCTTCTATTATCTCAGGCTGTGGCAGAATGCTCAAGAGACAGCTTCCCTGAAGACAACTGTCTGGGCCAGTATCTGAAAAGGAGTGCATTATGGCACATTTTCTTCGGTGATAATTAAAGATACTGAGAACATCTCATTGCAGCTTCGGAATATTAACAACATGAAAATTAGTTACCTTTACTTAACTCACAAAATGCTGTCATTAACCGAATGGCAGCAGCAAGACATTTGTAAAATGAACAAAGAACTGAACTCTTCCCCATCTGAACATCAACAAAGTAACAATTAATTTGAAATCATTATTTCAAGTAACCATGCAGACTAATCAAAGAATGGATTGCCTTCTACTTGTTAAAGTATGACTCAATTTAATTTTATTTTTATTAAATAACAATTCACTGATCATGTTATCACACCAGGTTTTCCAAAACAGCACAAGATCAATCTTTCCCATTACTGCCTTTTACAGCACCTACTGTATCTAGGTACACAGCTTTACAAATACCTCCTGAGAAAACCTCCTAACCTCAAAGCAGGAAGTTCACTGTCTGATCAACACTCCTTATGTGATCAGAATTCATTCAGTCTTTTCTTATACATGTAACTGAAAGCTTTGCACATGTAGATTATGCATCTACAAAATCTTCTTCTGTTCTGCTGTAGTGCAATAACTGGTCTTCTAATCCAAACGTATCTATCAGCTGAGTAAGACTCACTTTCTTGCCATCTGCAGAAAAGGCTGACTGTAGTTCACATAGCATCAGCTGGGTACGACTTCTCCACTTCGCTATCAAAGCCTGCAGTTCAGACAGGTTGTTCTGCAATTGGGACAAAAAAAAAAATCTGCAACTTGTCATTTGCTGAAATGTGGTGGGTTTTGATACCCTATTTTTATAAAACACCTTAAACTGAGACAGTACACAAACAGCACACAAAAAAGTGAGTCAGTATTGTTGCTGAAGTTAATAAATGAGGATTACACTATGAATTCTACTTCAAAGAATTACTTAAAACTGCTTTTTCAGAGGTTCACCTCACCTTAGATCGATACATCTTAACCAGTTTGAGCCTTCGAAGCAGTTCTTCCTTCTCTTGCACTTGTTTTACCAGCCTTACTTTTTCTTCCATGGACTGTTGCTGGCCAAGATCAACCTGTAGCACATCAGAATTCTCTGCTAATCCACAGAGACCACTCTCCTGTACGGGACTTTTGAAACATGTATGTCCAGTGCCATTTCTTTCCAGGTTTTCAGAACCATCTTGTAATCTGGAACAATCTGTACTTGTCTTTGGCTGGCACCCTTTGTCAGCATCAGCACAGTCTTTTTCTTCAGTGTCTATTTTGAGCCGCTTTGCCACTGTAAAATTAGCATTAAATGAACGTCTTGTTTTCCTTAATCGCTCCCTCAGAGCTGCACTCATTGGCTAAAAAAAGAAAAAAATAAACAAAACCAAAAAACAGAGGAATCAGAATAATCTAATTTTTGATCAAATGTCAAAGAACTGTTTACCCTGGTTATTATTTACATAGATTATGTCATATATGTAAAGATCATTGTAAAACCAGACTTCCTAATTCCCTCTATAGCTTTCACAAATTTGAACAAAGTTAACGCTTTCCTTTCACATATATTTGCACACACAGCTGCAAGATATGGAAAGATGTACCTCCACATTTTCTGGGAGCAAATCCTGTATTCCGTTGAGGCAAACCTACTCATCTAGTCTTTCCGCAGAAGATACATGGCATTTTTCAACTTGGCTGATTTTATTCCATCATGTTCAATTTCCCCCTCTAGTTTACTGGAGATAAGGGATAGGGGTTTTTTGCTGTTCCATCCCACCACATTTACACTTTGTTTTAGCACTAGTATAAAACATGTTTTGTTTTTTTAAACAATCTGCGTCTAACATTTTTACCTGTGAAAATGAACTAAAATACAGGAGAGAGGGATCAGCCAACGAACACTTGCAAACTAGCCCTATCCTGCATAGGTCTGGATGCTGAGCATGACAGCATCACCATAACGCCTGCTAGGATGGACACCAAAGTAGAGCTCAGCATTACAGAGAATTTATAAACTGAAAGCAGTGTACTTTCTTCAAGTGCAAGCAGAAGTTGCAGAAAGTCATTCTGCATGCACAGCAACCCGGAAAACTAGGATTTGAGAAAACTGAAGAGGAAATTAAAAAAACAACAAAAAACCCACCACAAACCCTAAACAGTATTTAAATTTATTAGTGTGGCATTTGAGTTATACTGCTCCATCCCTTTGTATTCACAGCAAACATCTGCATATTCAAGCAAAGTATACCAAGCACACTCCTCACCTGGACAACCTTGTAGCTGTAGGTGTAAGCTACCTATCTTTAGCTTTCCAGCAAACAGTAGCTCAGTGACTTCCAACTCCTTGATGATTTCACAAGTATTTTGGTTGCTATGAAGAGTCACATTATTGGGGAAAAAAAAAAAGGTTTCATACCTGTTTCCATGAACTAGTCCCCTGCGGAACTGCTGTCCCAGAAGCCTCTGGAGTATGGCACAAAGATGTTAATTTATCGAGCACTGGTTCTTCCATCTCGAGATGGATAGCAGTTTCTGTTAAAAGACAGAATGAATTATGAATGATGCCATTTTCAGCTGATTATAATGAGCCATGTCACTGCAGAAATGAGTAAAAAGCTCTAATAAAAAATACTAAGGCTTATTTTCTAATTTCTAAGTTCGAAAAAGATATCTGCATAAGTTACACAACTGTTTCATGTGCTAAGTAGCATCTTGCTTTGTGAATGGCTCTTCTTCAAGAAGATGAATGACACTACTAACTCATATAAAGTATCTTACTATGAATTTTTGATATTATTTTTCCCCTCACTCACAAAGCTCTACGGAATTTTTTCTTTAAAAGATTAAAAATACTATAAATAGTCTTACAGGTATTCTCCATTATCTTTTTTTCCATCCGATATCCTCTTTCAAGTGTTAAAAAGGAGCAAGACAACTTAAGAAGCAATTGAACCCAGTATGGTATGCCTACAAATCCAGGGTCAGATCCTGCAACATCAAAGTCATCAAAAAAGCTCACTCCAAACAAACTGTGTTTTCTTAATGTGAATGACCCTTTACTGCTTGTCTTATTCAAAGGAATAATCCTTACTAAGACAGGTTGTGAAGAACCACTCCTTTCATTTAACCGCATCCCAAGTAGTGATGGAAAGGTTGTTGGGAGCCACAAGATTTTTATTGTCCACGTGTATAAACAATCTTTTCTGTAAAACAAAATAATTGGGTACCCAGATCTATTAAAATAATCCACTGTCTCATTTGATCCTTCTAGGGATGCTGCTTAAAAAAGTAACTGCTCACACAAGTAGAATTTTAGATTAAAAGTAAGCATCCCCAGTTCGCTCAGAAAAGCGCCTTAATTAAAATGGTAAGTCATACCTCTCAGCAGGTACCAACTTCAAATCAATTTGACAATGTTTAACTTAGTTTAGCACTTTTGAACCACCTGCTAATGACCAAAATGCAGTTGGAAAATCATCAGCTACACTTCTGTTTACCGGCAAATTGCAATTAGGAATTTCAAAACAGAAGCCTCGTAAAAATAGAATCCTGCAAACAAGTCACTAGGCAGCATATGACTGGCACAAGGGGCTTCCTCTTCAGAGGTGAAACACATCAGAGCCTTGCTAACCCAGCAACCCTGGTCTTCCTGGCTCTATACCAAAGGACACAGGTCCCCATTTATCTTACACAACATTCCCCCCAGGTTGTTCAAAATTCAATATATGGTATTCTATTAAAAAAATCCCAGACTTCACTAAAGAAAGTCTAGTTAATTGGGTATTTTATCAATCTAACCATAACAATCAATTAAACAGGAAGCCCACAGCACCCATTAAATATAATGCAAGTTAACACTATTATTTCTTAATGTAAGCAAGAGCCTAGAAAAAGCTACATCATAGCTACATATACAGTATGTCACAATTGTAATAAATCTTACTAAGCAGTAAAATAAATTCAAGCCTAAGAGCTAGCTTCAACAGACTTGTCCAACTGTTCCAAAATAAATTCTGTGACTCTCTGCCTTTACATCCTAATGCAGATTATTTGTCTTTAAATGATGACTACAGTGAATATTATTGATGAATGAATACTAATGAATACTAATTATTTGTCTTTAAATGACGACTACAATGAATACTAGGGGTTTACTAATGCTTTAACTCTGTCTGGCAGCACATTCACATAGATCTCCTGCACCCTTAAATCCTTCCCCAAGATCGCAGTATAAGAATCCTTTACGTTTTCAAGCAGTGATGCTATTTATCACACAGAAAAATAATTCTGTCCAGCAAGTGAAGAAAGCTTGGGCCAGGAGGGGAGAAGACAATTTTGCACTTCAGTACTTACTTGATTTCGCAGTCTGGGTGAGTCCCTGCTGCTACGTGCCGCAGTTCTGCTTTTCAGTACCTCGTGTCACAGCACTCGCTCCCTTTACGTTCTCCTCTCACCAGCCGAAGGCCCTATCAACCCTCGGAGACAGTTTTTCCCTAGCTACTTTTCCACCCTACAGAGGAGCAGAAAGAAGGCCGGGCGGCCCCCAGGATCCGAAGGGCTCTGCCTGAGGCGACGCGCCGGGGAGGGCCGAGCGGCGCCCCAAGGAGGGAGCACAGCAGCGACCCGCGGCCCAAGCCCGGGGCTGCTCACACGCCGCGGAGCCAGCGGAGGCCCCTCACGGAGCGCGAGGCCACCGGCCCTAAGGCGGCCTCGCCCGCCCCGAGGAGCCGGCTGGGCCCGGGGCGGGGGTCAAGGCAGGAGACAGCCCTGAGGGACGCTCTCCCTTCCCACACCTCGACCGCGGGGCACCGCACCCGCTCCCCACCCCAGGCACCCGGGAACGGAGAGAGCCCTCCCGACAGCGCCGGCACCTCACCGGCCCCAGCGCTTCAATCTCCCGCTTCCGGGGGAAAGGGGCGGGGCGGCTGTGGCGCCGGCAGTGCGCCTGCGCGCGGTGAGAGGCCGTGTGGGGCTGTGGTGCGGGCGGGCGCGCGAAGCTTGTGACTGCAGTTGGGCGGGCGGTGAGTGCGCGTCTGGGAGCGGCTGCGGCAAAGTGCCGAGCAGAGCAGGGCTTCTGGAGCTCCCAGTGCGGGGCGTCCCTGGGTCTTGGTCAAGGCCAGGTGCCATCTCGCTGCAGGTGTCCCTGTGCCAGGGAGGGGAGCTCCAGCCTGAACGTGAGCGCTCCCACCATGAGTGGTGGGGCAGGTCCAGGCCCAGCCGCTCCTCTCAGCGAAGGGAACCACAGCTCTCCACCTCAAGCCGCCCATCACCTCTGCCTCAGGCACTGTCTCCTCACAGAAGGGGAAAAACTGTACCCGAGCAACACAACCAGGAGAAGTGTGATCTGCACAGCACTGTCCTGGTTGTGAGGGAAGGAGAAAGACGTGAAAATGAAGAAACTAGACTGGAAAAACAGGCAAGTACGTTGTGATTGTGACGGGGAGCAGCCCCAGCTGTAGTTGCAGTCGCACAGTGCAGAGCAGGATTAGAGTGCCCAGATGCTCAGAGGCGCTGCGGAAGCAAGCGTGGTTTTCCTGTCTTTCTCAGCAAAGTTCCCTTCCATGCTGCGGGCCTGGGTTCCCCACGTGGATTGACGTTTATCAAAACGGATTTGTACAGAATGTTTTCCCAATAACACTGTCAGGACTGAGAAAATGAGCTGCGGAAGCCGTAGAGGTGACAGGGAAGGTGTCTCAGTGGTTCCTCCCACGCTGCCTGCAGCTGGACTGCTCCATGCTGTGCATCGAGGGAGGCCTCACGCAGCTGCGCTGAGTGTTGCGCACGGGATACGTGCACCCACACGCGCTCGCTAGATCATGCCCTAAATTTGTGTAGCAGAAGCATTAGTGTCCTGCCTGGTTCCTCCTCACAAATGCAGATGAGGATGTGCAATATTCACCATGTGTAACTCCCATCTGTATTGAGACAAGATACACTCTTGCACTGAGAGGTGAGTAAGCACTGGGTGTAGGTGTGATAATATGTTAGCAGTTGCTGTGCTTTTGACCGTAAGTATACACAGATTAGTTCACTTCACATAGAATTTCACAGGGATGATGGCAATTTTTTCTTGTCCTACAGTAAAAAGTATCTAAGCATTCAAAGCCCATCTAGACCAAGTCACTTTGCGAAATCTAGGAACTTGGAGCCTTTAGATTACTCCTTGTATAGGAGTCGGGTATCTGTGGGTGCAATGCACTTAGAAATACTAATCTCAGTAGGAAATGTCAGAAGTTAGATTATGTGACTAAGTTGTATGATCGGTTATAACCGTTTAGCGAAAAAACTCACACAATGCCTCAACTATTGAGGCAGTTTGGATGCTTTTTTTAAACCTACCCCTTTTATGTTGTGGGGTTTTTTTAATGCCTGCAGCTAATTTAATATCATAAATATTTTTATTTTTTAGTATATTAAAAATGGAGTTCTGAGTGCAAAAGTGCTAATAGAACTTCTGCTGCAAATTTATCAAGTGCGTTGGATCTCAAATACACTGAAGCTTTGAGATGGCATGTCTCCAAGTTCACAGCGTACTTCCTTCTGTCTCAAGGATTGTCCCTGCTCTAAATTACTCATGCTCTGTTGTACAGACATGTTAACAGTTGAGTTGCACAAGAACAACAGAAAGTTTGAGATTTTAGATCATTTGCCAGCTGAGATTCCAGTAAGATTTTACAGGATCATAACACATGAAAAAGTCATCCTGTGAATTATCATTGCAGCTTTATTAGAGCAACACCCACGTGCCCCACCCCAAGTGAAGATTACAGTCTGCTTGAGACTGTGAATATAGAAAGATGGTTCCAGATGTTGGGTTTATGAGTTTGATGTGTTACACATAGAGTAAAGGAAATACTATCATCAGTATTTACTGGTGGGTAATCACTGTGGGAATAGATCCTGTTTCAGGTTGGTATTAAGCGTTTAGCTGTGTTTACCACATTTATGTATGGGTTTACTTGGTGTTTACACGTAGTACTGCAAAAACATGACTTGTCCAATATCTGTCAGGAGGCTCCTGATGGAGCTAGGAACTAGAGTGTCATCACTCACTCTGTGGTGACTATCCAGTACTTTTATTGCAGAAACCCAATGGTGATGGATATTATTTTACCTGTAACTTAATGATGGCAAACAGGAGTCACACTAAAACCTTCCTCTGAAAAGGTGCACATCTGTTTCCCTTGAGGAAAAGAGATTATCCATGTTTTATTGATACTGGCATGTTTATGGCACACTGTAGAGCGTCTCTCATACTGTTCAGTTAAGCTCACCAGTATGTGCACACAGCTAGCAAGTTCATTGCAATAGTCTTTATTAAGCACTATAATGCTATTGTTTGATTTTTTTAAAAAATTCCTTTTGTGATCAGAATAGTTTGGAGTAAGTAAAATGAAAGAAAAAAATGCATAGGAAATTGTGCACTGGGTAATAAAATTATGGAGCTCTATTTGCCAAATACACTGCTTCCTTTCAGAGAAACTTGTTTCCCCAAAGAACCAGAAGGAAAATGTGCTTCCTGGTTTTATTTTCGTTGGTGTTTCTGTGATGACATTTTAGTGATTGGATTTTTTTTTCTGTTTACACGAGTTTGTCTGCACAATTGAAAGATTTTCTCTATGTATCATCTTTCATTAATCTCATATTACCAGAAGAGCACTCAGGCTCACACATCAGCACTGACAGGACAAGAATATGTTATATTCCCCATATATATGGGCATCATCTGTAGTAGCAAGGCCAAAGTGGAGAGTAATAGTAAAGGATATTGTCCTACGGTCTCCAAACCCACTGACTTTGAGTGTGGAGACTCCAGTTTGACTTTATGGGTTCTTCTCTTCCAGAGTGCAAGAAACATCACAAAACTTCGATTTAGCAGCTTGCTGAGCACAACAGCCAGGCTTTTTCTCCCTAAACATTGCCAATGAGTAACTGAGATGTTAGCCAACATACTAAGTCGTGAGGCACATATGCATTACCCCCTTCTCTCAATTTTCTGAAATCTGTTGATCTTGTTTACAGCCAAATGATGTATCCTGACGCATGAAGTACACACTGCACTGTCTGCATATTCTCTCTCGCCTGAGGCAGGAGGGTGGAGTGTTTTTATGTGCCTAACCACTAACTGCTGCAGAAATTTTTAAAATCCTGCCCACTTCAGTATGGGCCTAGGGCTGTGTTTTTGCTGGCTGCAATTCGCTCCTCAGAAAAATGTTCTGACTTGCTTATAGACATGTAAATATGTCAAGAGAAGGGCTTTATAGACGAGATTCTTGGAGTAAAACCAGTTTGCTACAACAAAACCTGTCCTTGGGAGATAGATTCTGCTCTCATAATGGTGCAAATGTCCGTGAATTACCGTGAATTCAGCAGAATGACATCAGCGTGAAGCTAAAGCAAAAGTAAAATTTTGTGTCCTTTTCTGCTTTACATCTGGAACTTGCTTAGACTATCACTTATTTTTTATTTCAATTTTCAAGATACTTGTCTTGAAAAGAAAAACTGACATAATTTATAGTAGCTGAGAGGCACTGCAATTTACCATTACAAAAGATAATGTAAGAGCCAGCTGAGGTGAGCTTCCTAGTTCTTGCTGCTGCGAGTGCGAATAACCAAGTGGGTGAGGCACAGTACTAATAAAAGGGAACAGCATAAGACTGCCTGATATTTTTGTGTGTGTTTGTGGGATTTTCTCTGACATAATCATGCCAAAAATTACAGTTTGAAGTCTTTATGAGACTGTAGCAGACAATGGAAACAATAAACAGACCTTCAGTGCTCTTCTCTTTGCTGGAGAACTGATTGATCATTATTTCAAGAAAATTCAAGCCTTTTAAATGTAAGCCCTTGCCCAAACTAGTCCCTGGTACAGTTTTTGTCATCTGTGATGGTCTGAGCATATTTTTGTGTTAAAGGTATTTGGATTGTGGTGGAGCTTGAAGGTTCGTTTCATTTTCTCACGCACTTAATGCAAAAGTTCATTTCATGCTGTGCACATGTAACTCTTAGGTTGCTCGCATTTATCCATGCTACTGAAATTGGTGAAGCTGAAAAAGTGGATGTGGTTTATTTGCAAGTGCAGGTGAGCTAGTTTGAGGGCAGTTACCCATAGAGTGGAGGCCTTGGGTGGACCCAGTGGATTAAACTGGGGTATCAAACAAGTCATCCAGCAAGCAGGTAAGCACAGATGGAGATGCACACTTCACCTTCTTCCTGGACTCCTGGGTGTTTCACTTTTGCTCTGAGTGTAGAAATGAGTGAGAAATAAGTAGTGCCCACTGTCACTTCAGCAGCATAACTGGTTATCGTTTTGTTTTAGAACAAATAACCATTCTACTGAGCACACCTTCTTCCCTACCAAACTTCAGCATCAGCAAGCAGGACTTAAAAATACACTTCCTCGCTGTTATTAAGTAACAAATTAGGTCATTTACCTGAGGCTAGAGAAAGCCTTATAAAATAAAAATTTAGAGGTCTTTTCCTAAGGATGAGATACGAATGTGTTGTTCATGGGAGTTTTCCATCTGGGGATACTGCTGACAGTGAAGTCATGTCTCGAGGGCTGACATTCCAGTGTGGCAGTGTTGTCAGGCCCTTACCACACTTGTGTTGCAATCCAGGCTCACAGGTCGTTACACTCACGTGAGAGCTGGGTTAAAGCTCTCTCCTGTTTTGCTGGTCATACAGCTAGTAACTTACATAATGTTTTAAGTGTGCATAATTGTTGTGATATGGGGGATATGTCTATGTGTTACTTGTGCAAACAAAATCATATGTCTAAGAACAGCTGCCTCAGGATTGTGAGTCAGGCAATTCACCAAGAATTGTGAGAAGGTATGAAACTCTCACTTTTTAATATAAAGGTTGAAGCAAAATCTTTAAAAGTCAAAAGATATAATGTACTCAGACAATGGGAACTCAATAAATACTTATTTCTCACCCCTCCTCTCAAAATACTCAGCTATACAGAAGGCAACAAGAATGTCTTCTGTGCCATTTCCTTTAGCAAGTAAAATGTGCAGTGAAGCTTTTTGATTTTTCCTGATTTCTTGAGTGAAATATGCTGTTTATTCCAGTTATACAGATATTTCAGTGTTTGTGAGCTGTATTGCTTTTGTTCCAATTATTTCCAAAGTAATATCAGTGCAAATTTTCTATTCATGTTCATATCTGAAATAACTGTATTTTGAGTCCCTTTCTTTACATAGGCATACAGAAAGAGTTTTACTGGTGAGTGTGTAATATTTTTTTTACAACTTCAATGGGTTGAAGTGATTATTCTTACGTTATTTTTACTGTTGTCATTTTGCCTTCTTGCAGAAGGGCATCTTAGCCCTTGTGACATTTGAAGTCATTGAGAAAGTTTCTGCTGAACTGAAGGGAAGCAGAACTATGCTGTCCTGATGGAAGTTAGAAGTGTGGCATATGGAGTGAGCTAATGGTCTGATTTCATGTGGTGCTCAGATACTGGAATTGCAGCTGACTGCATTAGCAAAAGTGTTTCACACTGTGTATAATGTATGAGAAGGCAACCAGTCTCCCTCTCAACACATTAAGGAAACTGTGTTTTGGGTGAAGACCATTTGTCTTAAATGGAGTCTAGGAATGCTGAACTGATGCTAAGTGAAGAAAGAAAGTTCTTTGGTGAGCAAGGTTAGCAAGTACTACCCACTTTAACTGAGGACATTTTCCCATCGGTAGCCCACGTAGCTTTCAGGTTGTGTCCTGGCATCAGTGACCTCCATCAAGCATATCAATAGTCACAGAACAAGCTCTCTTTGTCATCAGCCTCTTTGATGACAGCCATGCCATACCATTTCAAGTGACACTCCTACAACTGGAAATCTCCCAGTACATTCACAGCTGAAAGAAGAGTTATTCTGGTTTTGATGTTCTAAAGTTTAGTGCATTTTTTCCTGGAGTTAATTACAAGCATTTTGTGGGTAACATATGCCAGAATAAGCTATTTCATCATTGTTAAATGCTTGCTGGTAACTCAACACATGGGTATGCATTGACAAGTTTTCTCTTGAAAGACTCCTCGGGAGTTAGATCAACAGATAGATCACCCTGGAATTTCAGCTAGCATGTAGTCTGCCTCTTCTGGAGTCTGTGAAACTGGGCATGACTAACCTTAAAACTGTCCACATAGATGTCTGCATAGGAAGTCCTATGTGGGATTCATTTTCCTAAGATCAACAGTGCACATATGGGTGCACCCTACTTAATCATGTGTGATACGTGGGTACAGAGAGTAATCAATAATATCATCACCTACTCCATGCAGTTTATTTTGTTTGGACACATCTTTCTTTTCCATTTCGGTGAGAAATTCTGTGTCAGAAATTTTTTTTCTTAAAGCAGGATTCTCGCTTTCTAAAATCAAGCCTAGAAGCTGTTAAACTACCTCTGGTCTAACACTTCCTTGCCATAAGCTTTTCTCTGAAACCTAAAGAGACATACTTTCTTACAAATATCACTATAATGCAGGAACTACTACTACTTTGTATTACCATTTAGTGTACCTAGCTGTAACTGCTGATTTTTTAAAGATGTGTTTAGAAAAAAGAAAAAAAAAAAGGAAAATATGCAGAGGTTGGAATAGGCAAAGAGGAGGATCGCTTCTCCAGACGGAGTGTTTGTGCAATGTACCTGTTACTGGAAGATCTTGGTGTTTTGCTGTTGCCTTCTCAAGGAGTTTCAGCTTCCACTTAGAACAAATAAATACCTCTCCTCAGCAATCTCCAGCTTCTTAGTTACACCATGGGTACATCTTGCAGGTGAGAAGTACAAATACGTCTCCAAAGCCGACACTGGTGAGACGTTGAAAGTTGATACTGGCCTGCAACATCAGAGTGACTGGATAGCACTGCTGGGAAAACTGCAAATGGAGATGCTGCCCTTTCTGCTCAGTGCTACAGGCAATGTCCCTTAGTTCTGCCACTCTCATTATTCCAGATGTAGCATGGATTTTTAACGGTCAAGACTTCAGTCTAATTTTGACACCAGACACCCAACCTGAGGTACAGCTCTCTGGAGAGTCCACCAGGCAGTGGAGAAGTTGAGAGGACCTCAGGAAGCTAAAGAATTCATACATTTTTCTTTTGTCATGAGCCTGAGTCCACTAAACATACATTGCCATGGATATTGCCAAATTTCAGAAGCAGGCCACAGTGGTGAAGTCATTCTGTGATGCGCTCTTAAGCCTTGGGTGTGCCACCAGAAGCACAGGAGCGATACCATTGAGGAAGAATATAATAGTAAAGACATGCCTCTTGTATATATCTTACACAGAAATATTTACTTTTCTAAGTAAACCTATCTGCAAAAACCATCCTCACAGATAAAATGGAGAAGTTGCCGTGACTTGTCATCTGAAACGTGGAGGATCAAACCCGACACCCTGAAGTCACTGTGATAAACTCTATTGCTGCTATTAATTATTGCTGCACTTATTTTTGAAACATCAAAACCACATTGGCAAATTTAATCTTTATTTTAGCTGATTTCATGGGAATTGATGATTTTGTGTCAACAACTAATTTCATTTAATTAATTTGTAAGAATGTTTTCATGTACATTATTTGGGTAGATGAAAGGTAGGAGAAGTGGGAGAAGATTAAATGCTCCGCAAGTGCTTTCTTTGTGGGAAGCAGCTAAGTGGGAGGTGCAGCCCTCTTCAGTGTTTTGGCCTATTAAAGCCATTACCAGAATGAATGCAACCGCAATGTAAGATTCCCTTTACATTTATGCCCCACAGATGCAGTCGTGTTTGAAGTGATGCTGTAAGTGGTTAAACTGTCGCTTAATGTTCATCATCTCAGGCAGAGGAATCCCAAGAGGTGGTCGCCAAATCAGGAAGCTCTTTCATGATGAGATGGGTCAAATCAGAGCATCTTTAGAATACATACCAGAAATGAATGTTGACTGTGTTTTCCCGCTGACACTTCAAAAATGCAAATCCTAGGTAAAGTACTAAAAAATGCATTGAAGGGACACTCTTAGCATATTCTTTCTAATTCTTTGAAATACTGTTCACAGTTTTCCCTAATAGTTCCTGAATACTTGACACAGAAATATTCTATGAATCTTTCACACGCACACAAGTACATAACAAACAATTCTCTTGTATTTGATCATATGCTTGTTTATTGCCAGGTTATTTATGTGTTGGGAGCTGTAGGTCACAATTTTTTATTGTACACTTACTTGTATTGGTTCTAGATGCTGATCTTTTTTCACTGGTTTATTGTTCAGTTGGGCAGACACTGTGCATTTGTTTTAGGAGAAGCTGAAGGATTCCACTGACACTGCCAATAGCTACAGCAAAGTAAACAGAATGTAAGTAGGAGCACGTAATTCTAATAGCCTGTTTAACATCAACCCAGCCATAGTTCACTGCCCTCCCTCCTCTGCGCTGATTGCTCTTGAGTCTGGCAATTGCTTAGTCTCTGTTCTGTCTTCTTCCCACTTGGTGTCTGTCTTCCTGAGTTTTCATGGTAATATTTTATCTGCATGTATTGGCTAGTTGATTTCTTTATGTTTTGCTTGACTGCATATGCTTGGTGTGCATTAGCTACCAGAGATGCTATTCTGTCTTCCGCATTTTGTGTACTCAAATGGCGGGGATTGAACCTCTTTATTGATAAGCATGGGAAAATATGTGTGTCTCAAAGTCTCAGTATGCAATAGGTATTGGACATGGCTGTTTATTAACAAAATAATTTGTTTCTAGAAATATGAAGAATGCCAGTTTCCAACACACACGGTTCATGCCTGCACTGTTAAGGAAATACCTTATGAAACTGGAAGTTAAACACTGCCTGCTGGTCAGGTAGGAGAGGTTCACAACAGTTTGGCACTGGTTGTCCTTCACCATCAAAATATGGTAGCTTTTACCTGCAGTTGCAAGTTTAAAAAGATTTGCAATACTGCCAGATTGTTATTATCAAAACAGTAATTTACTGAAGTGTCATGCAATTGAACTAGACCAGCATGTGTTTGACAGCCTTGGGCAACACTAGGAATAAAGTCCCCAGTTCAGCTCAGTACTTAAACGTGCATGTAGCTTTAAGCATGTGGGTAGTTCCCATGCAGGCTAGCAGTAGTTCTCAGTTATCAGAGGCCTAGGAAACTCAGTGTCTGAGAAAAGCTGCAGGAACAGGGAAAGCTTAGTCTCCTATTGAAACCTGTAGTGCATAGAATGTGGTGGCAAGAAAGGAGAGAAGTTACACTGAGAATGGAAGAGAGGAAGTCATCCTCAGCTGAAGCAGGAGATACTTGTTTTGGAACTTCAAGACATTTTCTAACAGCAAGTATGGTGAGATATGGAACAGGTTACCTCAGGAGGCTCTGAAACCTCATGGGTGTTTTTATAAGTCTTTTAAAGAAAAATCTGTCAAGAATAGTTAAGGTGGAGCTGGGTCTTGGGGCAGAGGGATGGGCAACATATCTAAATGAAGGCCTTTTCAGCCTTATTTCCTACAGCTGCATAATTATATGTGCTTAAAATTACATGCGTACATCAAAGTAAATGTATAAAGACTCTCACAGAGTTCGTCCTTATAGGTTTAGGCAAATATTATTCTGTCAGAAGGGGGAGCAGCGGGTCAGTGTTCTTACTCGTCTTCCTGTTGGTACCTCATGGTTACAAAAGAAACTGGATTCAGTGAACTCAGTGTACTGAACTGCAAAAATACAGACACTTGCTTGTGAGGGTTCTTCACTTCAGATCACCACCTATACTGTGTTTTATCTATTATTTTTATCTTGCCATCATACCTAACA
>Ga0065711_1007730_pt1 | contig 15429 bp, 16 predicted proteins | sample Hoacrofraction12_FD_59098 | JGI IMG/M metagenome (GOLD analysis project Ga0065711, IMG submission 59098) | Hoatzin crop microbial communities from Cojedes, Venezuela - Epithelial fraction 12 v2 (version 2) | ecosystem: Host-associated > Birds > Digestive system > Esophagus > Crop | place... | reverse complement strand
AGGTCTCCTGCCTCCTTTGCTCGATTTCTTTCTCAGGGGGATGCATTGCTCCTGTGCATGGAAGAAGTGTTGTTTAAAGAGCGACCAGCACTCTTGGACCCCCCTGCCTTCAAGAGCCCTGGCCCACGGGATTCCTCCGAGTAGCTCCTTGAAGAGGGCAAATTTCTGGCAGTTGCTTAATGCCTTCTGTCACTCTCCTCTTCACCCACATGCACACAATATCTTTTGGGGTTTCATGGGAGTTGCTTCTTTCTAGTACACTCTGGGGACTACTATCTTTTAACCAAATGAGAAATACTGTGTGATGAACTTCTACCTCAGTTCCAGCTAAAAGCATTGAACAATGACTGCACACAAAAAACAATGCTTAAATCCAAAAGTTAAATAATCTAGCTCAAGATTTCTCTAACAGTTTGGTGCAAATTAGGTTGGCTCCCAATTTTAGAAAGGCTGGCTCTATTCCTAGATTTTACAGACACCTGTTAGCAGCCATTAGCCACATCTTTAGATTTTACTTCTAATACAATGGCATTATTCCAAAAAAAATTCTCCAGCAGGTAACACAGATGGGCAATCAGCACCTACCAACCAGATCAGTGTGAATACTGTGTGTGATAACAGCAAGAATGAGGATTCACTGTGTTTATCTGACAGGATATTCTAGCTGACATATCAATTTAGTAATCTGACACTCAGCTAACATTTCCTGCACAGGAGCTGTTTGCAGCAGGGATGCTCAAACAGCAGAAAACCCTGCCCAGATCCAGGTGGTAAGTGAATGGCATAGAACCATAGAACGGTTTGGGTTGGAAGGGACCTTCAAAGATCACCTATTCCATACCCCTGCCATGAGGGGTCATCCAGACATTGCAGAGGTAACACAGTGTTCCCCAGATTCCTGTGGAAAACTTACATTTCTCACTGCTCTCCTGCTCTCTGAGAAGTAGCTGCAGTTAGTCCCCACAACCCCAGCCATGAAAGTGGCAGAGCTAGAACCAGCATGCTGCTTGTCAGCCTCAGCAGAATTAACCAGAGGACTTAAAGCCAACAGTCTTGGGATTAGACAGAGTGTGAAGCAGCCTCAGTGATCAGCCACACAGTGAAATCTAGGTCCCCTGTTCCTTGAGAAAATCTTGTTGATGTCCGATGATCTGCAGGAACAAGACCACACAAACTGGTTGTCCACCTGTGTAAAACTCTTCTTTTGCTTTACAGATGTTCATTAAGCCTCACCCCCCTCACCTAACATTGGCTGTGTGCCCATTTTGCAGATGCCCCAGATGAGGCATAGGTAACTGCTGGCTGGGGAGCAGTGAGCCAGAGGAAGAGTCCTGATTTCAAATCACTCCAGTCACTCTGTGATATTCCTTTTCCTAGAAAACCTTTAAACTTGAGCCATACAGAGGTCAGAAACATAAATTATCAGACTCATTATTACCTCTAGGCAAACCTCCCAAGAAAAGCAACAGGAAAAAAATCTGACATGCCTTTCCTCTCCTCCCGACACACCCTGGAAGCCACTGGCAACTTCCTACTGAACTTAATGGAGCCAATACTCTTTCCATTATCAATTATGACTGGCAAAGCTGTGCTATTAGTTACAGGAGTTTTTTGTGATGTTCAGACATGTGCCAAAGAACAATGACTTTTACAGATCAAACTCTTCAAGACCAAGACATTGATGCTCTACATTCTCTTACATTGTACCGGTGTTAATGTAAACCAGATAACGACCAAACAACAAATTATCTAGATCTGGAGTAGAAAAGCTGTGGCTGTGGAGCAGCTCCCATATCAACACTGTATCATGTGGCTAGCCATGAGGCTATGTCGATTTTGGGGCTGCTGGGTACTGAGTCTCTTGCTGTACCAGCCTGAGGCCGATGCCTCCCAGGTCTTCAGCAAAGGTGCAAGATGATGCCCGTTGTCTTGCATTTGTTTTAATTGTCTTCAGCAATAACATTCAGATCCCCTCAGGCAAATGTTCATAGATCCATTCAATGAATGTGTCTTCAAGGCAATTTGCTAGTAGCCTGCAGTTCCATAAACTGCAGCAAACACTGTCATAAAGGCATCAAGCAAGAGAGACTTTGGATATTCAAGATGTCTCTTGAACCTGAGCAATGACTATGGCCACACAAGGACTTTTTCAACACATTTTATCTGTACTTTTTCTTCTCTGGGTTCTCTTGTAACCCTTCTCCTCTTAAAACATTTCCCTTTGCTTTTGAGAAATGCTCTATTAGCTTCACTTTTAGCTTCAATTTTGGAGATTTTGGTACCCATAATTATTGCAGACCAGGAATTTTAGACGTTGAGTTCTACACTGTAATGTTGCTTTGCAAGAATAAAGTTGAAGACAGTCTACCATGTCTTCTGTCCAGCTCACCACTACTACAGCAGTGCTCCCACTAATAAATTAACTAATGATTCCCATAATCCATTGATGAACTGTGCCACAGGGACTCAAAAAGCATCTAAATGTAACTTTTTAAATCTATACACAGATGGATTAGTATCACATAATATTTATCCCGCAATTTGCAGGGTTTACCAACCAGTAACCAGCCTAGGTACAAACCAGTCTAGACACTGCATTCCCTGTTTTGGGCAGTAAAGGGTTTTAAGAGGAGGCTTTTTCTCAGGATGAAAAACTCTGTTTTCTGAAGAAAAGTACCTGAATACCAAAATGAGCTTGAATTCTCAGCTGGTATCTCAACTCCAGCTACCAGATATAAGACCATCAGTGCAGTAAAGCAAGGACCATGCACTGGGTGAAGGGCGCATTTCCAAGGATGCTAACAGAGGTGATATTCAAATGGTATGGTCCTTACTCCCATGGCAACCACAATTTTTCTCTTTTGAAGCAAGGAAGTTATCACCCTGAATGTTCTCCCTAGAAGAAGATTCTTCTAACCTCATCTAAGGGCCACTGAAGCCAACAGATTCTTCTATTGGTCAGCTAGCTTTCTTATCTCTAGCAATTTTTAAATATGCATTAATTTGTTTACGAAAGACAGTGCTCGCGGCTTTGTGGGGATAGCTTCCTTTCTGCATCCTATCAGAAACAACAAATTAAAAGAAGCATCTTCATCACCCACCATTCTCTTATTTTAAACAAAAACTTGTCTGTGCATGTAGTTAAAAATAAAACATGACAAAAAATTTAAATGTTCCAGGATGAAGGCATTTCCATCGATGCTCTTCCGTTTAAAAAGGAAAAAAAGATTTTGTGGCATTGCTCTTGTTCCTTCTCTCTCTTGCTCTCTCTCAGCTGGCTGCTAATCTGGGATTCCCAGCAGGCCTTCAACAGAGAAAGCCAAAACCAGGGGGCAGATCCTCAGCCGCTGCATGTTGTTAGAGCTCTGCTGAATTCACTGAAGCTGTGACAATTTACACCAGCTAAAGATCTGCCTGCAGGGCTCCAAATTCAGTCAATCATTGTCCCTCCTTCTTCTTCACCATGCAAACAAAATCTTATATATCTTGCATGGTAATTCACTCCATACTATTGGGAAGAGGAAAGAACAGAAAGGGAGTTCCCTAGATTAAATATTTGCTATCCGAGACTTGGATAGAAACCCACAAAACTGTGAGCGATCAGAATGCACCACATGGAAATGATGATGGAAAACCCAAGTGAATAAACATGCCAGCAAAGCCTGTCTCTAAAGAACATATTATTGTAGGTTTTCTTTAAAAAAAAAAAAAAAGAATTTATGGTTGTTGCATTTTTTGCAATAAACATTTTCTTAGTTTCCTGTATTCTGCTTTTTCTCTTCTCTCCATAAATATCTCCCCTCCCTCTGCAGTCCCATAAGTTCAAAAGGGAGATGGCACATTAGCAACCGGGCCAAGCACAACTGAAGAAGTATGCAGGCGCAGAGAGCAGGCTATGGGATGAATGGGAGGAGTGCCTCATTTTTTTCCTTGTGGATCATCTGGTTAGCATTGAGACGGAGCTGATGCGCTGTACCAAAAGTCCCTCTCACGTAAGGGCAGGTTATAAAGTCACCAACCAGTGCAGCACACTACAGTGCACTCAGTCATCTGCGGGCAGAGAAGCTGAGCTGCCTGTGCTGCTCCAGCATGGATCCCATGGGAATTACGGGGCAGAGACAGCACTGTGCGAACGTGGCTCCCTGCTTGCAGGGTCCGGCCAGCCTCAAGCGGGACCCAAACCAGCCGCTGCCTTGTAAACAGTGGGACTCCGAGTAATTCCCCAAACCCTGGTGATGTCCTGACTGCATGTTGGGGTGAGATAACGGCAAGCTCCACCTGACTCACCACCCACTTTTCCCTATTCCAAGGTTCTGGTTTCTAAAGAAAGGAAGGAAGGAACAGCAGGTGTACATTGGTACCCCTCCACCACGGGAGACACTCTGCAATCTAATGCCCTTCCTAGTCTGGGTCACCAAGAGACCAGGACCTTTGGGTGCACCACCAAAGGAATCCTCTCCATGTAGCAGCCATGATGAATCCTTCCCCATAAACAGAGTTTAGCTGCCATAAAACGGAGTGAGCAGAAGTGACGGGATTTATTTCACCTGCCTAAAAGTTCAGGCTAGGTTCCTTCCACAGTCAAGACAGGCATGCATCTCCCCAGCAGCGCTCATCCCACCCATTTTAGAATGGGCTGGATCACTCTGGAGAGGTACTTGTCTTTCTCCACTGCCTCTAGAGGACTTCTGAGATAGATACTTTTAGACAGCTAAGAAAAATGAAATTATTTCCACCCAGGTGTCAAAAATGGCTCCTTCCGTGCTTGCAATTTAACTGATAGGATTTATCAGTGGAATGAACTGACTCAGATAATACTGAAGAAAAGGAATTAATCGGAGTCAAGACAAGATAAAGGAATCCAAGTTCTCTGCTGATGTAAAGGAGTGAAATTTATGGTTACTATCTGTACCGTCATTAGAAGAACATTATATTTCTATAAAGAAAGCTTTGTACTCCAGTTCACGAGACACAGAAAATGTGGCGATTGTGCCCAAAATGCCAGCCTAGTAATTTCCAGTCTGTTAGTTTTGACAGTCTTAATGAACGGGCTCAGCAAAAAACAAGGACTGGAATACGGAAATAGCTGTATTAGGTGGATCGACACGCTCTTTGAGAAAGACTGCATAAGACCTGCCCTAAATATTCTTAGCCATTCTGTGGTAGTACTTCCTCACTTTCTCAAGCATGAAATTCACTTACATATTTTAAAAAAGAAAAAACTGGGGAGTAGGGGTTGAAGAAGAAATTGGCATTTTTAGCGTACAAGCATATTTACATAATCAGGGCAAAACCCTGCATTTTAAAAATTCCCTAAATACATATTTACATGAGAGAATGCAATGATTCCAAAAAGGCTGATAATATGTATTTTAAGGATAGCTAACTACATATTTACACAACCAAGACAATAATCCCCATTAAGGATTTTTTTTTTCACATTGCCACATTAGCAAACTGAACAGTTATTAATCCATACAACTCCACATTAACTCCTAGATACCATGTGTCCTCAGGGCATTGAAGCACTAGCAAGCGTACGCTGAAGCCTAGAAACTTTCTCAAGAGGAAAGGAGAAGTTCCCTCTCTCTTGGGTTTTGCTCAATTATCAGTCGGCTTCCGAGAGATCTTCCGGAACTGTGGTTTCTCTGCTGCAAGTGGTGTCCTGCTCGCGTCACTGCTGAGCTGCGCCAAGGATGGGAGTGCGCACTTCTTAAAAATCCCGATTCAGAACAGTATTTCTGAACGAATCGTGCCCATGTCTGTGCGGCATGGTCATTCCTGAGCACAAACACATGCGCGTCAGGGAATTCCCTTTTCCCTTCTGGCAGGAAAATCCAGTCTCCTCGGAGGCTATGACAAACAAAGAGCATGTGGGAACGTAGTGCTTTGGGTGTGACAAGGCAGGGGGAGACACGGAGACGGAGAGGACAAGAAAGGGTCTCTGCTGTCAGCAACAACATCCTCTCCTAAACAATTTAATGTAGTGAATAGATGAATAATACAAAAAGAAAGCTTGCTTTCCACCTCCATACCCTGTGAATTTTCCCCATCAGAAAATCCTGTCTCATTAACAAGCTAAACAGTATTTTTCTATATTTTTTTCCCTTTCCTTCTCCCAGCCTCAGTTCCGGTGACACAGGTATCAATGAGTTTCAGGGAACAAGAGACACTAGAATTTGTTTTCTTATGGTAAATCACCATCTATGATTAACACAACTACTTCAGTGTATCTGTGGGCACAACACTTTTTTTTTTAAATAGACTAAAAATAATAAATTATGAAACATTTGAAAAATTAATGCATGCTCCACTTTAAGCAGCTGTCAAATTCTTCTGCTCCTCCTCTTTGCAGGAAAGCATCTCTTCCTCAAAATATCAAAACTCTAAAGACAGTCAAATATAGAACTTTGACTGGTACAGAAGGACAAATGTCCATCATCAAAAATACTGTCTTTCACATCGTTTCTGCATTATCCCACTTCCCTGCAAGTTCCAGCCCTACCCCACCAGCAGAATACCTAAATTCCCTCCAGCAACACACCCAGCAAAGCGCTTGCCATCTGGTATGTGTGCTTCATCCTCTCTTATCTGCTGTCAAAGGGGAAAGCCATGTATGCAGTTGAGAGTTTTGGTAGGGTTTGGGTTTGGGGGATTATTCACGTTTCCAGACTTCCAGTCTCTATGTGAAGACAGGCCTGCTGGGGAAGTCCTTACATTAGACTGCACACAGGCAGAGCTTCGATGGGCAGGTGGAGGACTCACTGGTATGTAGGAACCAGCCCAGACTAGCAGTGACACTGTTCTTTGGAACAGTCAACAACCTTATATATCAGTCATGTCCGTGATGTTTGTACAGCACCTTCTTTTGCTGGTTGAACATTCTTAAGCATTTGTTTTGCATTAGCTGACTTGTGCTGCTGTTGTTCTCATGCTCCACATAATACTCCTTACTCCACCTCACTGGCAAGCTTCTAGAAAAAATTTCCTTCTCTGACACATGTCCATCTTGTTCTTGTTCCTTTTACACTCCTTTGCGTGTTCTGCTATCATACCACGTCCAGCTCAACAAGCCCCGTCTCCGCTGACACCAGCCTTAACCAGCTGAGAATCCCGCAACAAAAAAAACCCAAACATGAGAGGAGTCATCATTTCAAGGGTATTGCCTCTTCAACATCTCCAGCCACTGCCAGAGTACAAGAGGATGCTGGGGACACAAAAACAAATTCACATCTCCTACCTGAAAGCACTATCACACTATAATAAATAGCATCACAGGCTACTGGACTATGAAAAAGAGAACACCGATGAAAGATTTTGAAGAGTTTTATCTCCTTCTCAAAAGAAGTGTGGAAAAGCATGGAGTCTGGCTGTCAGATTAATCTATGCTGCCTGGTAGGCAAACATTTTCATAAACAGTTGTGGCAATTCCTTACTTAAATTAAGCAAACAACAGTATTCACACATACAAACACATGCCTGCACACACCCCACTTGAGGAAAGCTCCGAGCTGTGGCTGTCCCTGACCATGGCTTGCAAACACGAAAGCTGCTACATAGCCCTCTTACAAATATTTCTTTCTGCCACAGACCCACTGGCTTGAGCACAACCAATAAATGGACATCATAATGAAGACAGCACAGAAAATAACAAGTCTAAGCAGGGTCACCAAGGGAAGAGATCGATTAAGAAGAAAGTTAGGCAGCCAACACCACTGGACTGAGAAAGCAGTTGTGCTTTCAACAGCATACGTTTCTTGGGCCATAAAGCTGACATTGGGACTGCACGCTTGCATTCCAACCCGACACATTTATTGGAGAAGTAGAAAGCTAGTGTTGGCCTATTAACAATTGCTGTCCTCTGTAAATCACTGCAGGACCTCCCTTGAAGCATATTGCCTCCCATTTATCTCACGGGCATCAAGGAACCCTTTGCCCTCTTCAACTCATTGTTTGGCCATTAAATCAAAACTGCTTTTCAGAGAAAGGACTCGTTCACAAGAGCCAGCGTGGAAGACAGACCACTCCAGCGTGAGGTTCAAAACATGGTTGGAGGTTACACATGAACTGATCCCAACTTGCCATGAATTTGTTGCGAAGATTTGGTTTCATTTTATTTCCCTTTCTGGAAAAAAACAGTGCTCCTAAGGTTCACCAGTGCTCCGGGAGAGAAAGTACTACAGAACCCTGCAGCTCTTGGGGACAGGACCCATGCACAGATGTGCTGCTGTTTGAAATGAATGGAGATTAACATTTTAGCATCAGTTTCCTATGAGTTGCTCGGATACAATTTTTCCTGCAGAGTTAATATAGGACTAGAATGGCAGAATCTAATGCTATAATTATAATTTTCACAAATCTGGCTTATGCTGAAAAATTTAAAGAGTGCTATTTTTTTAACTAAAAAGCATCCTTTATAATTTCTGTATTATTCAGGGGAAGACGAACTGATAAACAATTGTCATGGGAAACAGGAAGAAAAGGGTGGAGATGAGATATTTCTGTGCTTTTACTCATCATCTGTACTCCAAGGACATGGCCAGATATGTTCCCTGATAAACTCAGTCCTTCTGTGGTCACTGTCCTCTTCTCCTCCTGACAGGAGCAAACGCGTCCCACGTAGTCACACGGTAGGAAAGAGCAACAGGCAAAACACCAGTGGTGAAGCTCCTGTGGGAGAACACAGCGTTCGCAGCGTGAACCACCGCAGCGGTCCCGCGGCAGGAGCTCACCCAGCTGCCTGCACCATCAGACAGCGGTGGCCCAGGTTCATCTGGGAAAGGAGATGAGCTCCCCTCAGCTCCAAGCAGGTGGGAACGCCTGTTCTGCCAACACAGCGGGGACACGAGCCATCGCGCCCTGTCCCATTCAGGAGCGGATGAAGCCCTCCAGCGTCACTCTAGCTCCTATGAGAATGAGAAGAAGCCAAGAGCTGTGGTATATGCCTGAGGTCTGAGGGTGTGCGCTTCAGCACCTGCCTGTGCCGAGGCGCTGGGGCCGGACTGAGAGGTGGAGCAGCCACCCCAGAGCAGCGGGTGCAGAGGGGGGACTCACAAGCACTGTCTTGATTTACTCACTGGCTGCAAACATAAACCAGATATTTTCATGTTCTGTTATTAATCTTCACCACAAAACTAGAAAGGCTCTGCGCAGCCAGGAAAGATAGCCGTGTGAAATCCAGGATGGCCATGCCACTGCAGAAATGTGAAGTTGTAGAAAAAGTTAATAAATGTGGGAGGAATGTTTTTGGCTTACTCTGTTTCCAAGGGACCCGGAGATTCCCCATGTGTGTAGCTCACGGTCCTGGCCAAAGGGGGCTTGGACAGACTTCAAGGGAAATCTGCAGCTATTTCTGCCTCCGCTGCCAGGAGAAGTTTAATGGTGCTGTGCAACAAAGCGCTGCTGTCGACTGACAGAGGGATGGAAAAACAGATCAGATGCACGCCTACCTCCAGGGAAACTCTGAGTTCCAGGACAGCCTCCCATCATTGTGACAGAGCAGTTATCCTTTTCAAAACTGGTTTCAAATCTCTTCTATCCAAGGTGGACAGGCAACGACCAGGGTCCCCTGACCCTGTCATGCCACGATGCTATCATGACACAAAAACAGAGTTCCCTCTAAAATCCAAACCTTCTCACAGAACCAGCAAACAAGGAAGGAAGATGTTTCTACCCCTAGTTGATATAGATGTGTTCTGCTGTGTCAGCAATGTTGGCCATGTGGAGTATGCTTTTATTTCAATGGACCCAGGAAGTCTGAAACCTAATGTGACGGTTACCTGCGCCATCACTGACCACGTCAGGCCCTGCTTGCCTCATGCTTTTCCCAAGGCAGCAGTTTCCAGCTTCTCTCACATCAAGAGAGTATCACCTTGTTTACCAATGGGGTACTTGTGGAAAGGGAATAAGAAGAGACCTGGTCACAGCTGGCCAGAGCCAGGGCAGGCCTGTATTTCCCCGCTCACACTCCAGGCCCTGGTTACTCGTTTTATGGACACTCTTTGACGCTGTGTGTGCTTGGCCTTGTTTTTTAAGACTAACACTGCTATGTGCCATTGGATCTATTTGTCTGAAAAATTAATTACAAGTTCAGGCATACATGGAAACGGCACAGATCTTCAGAAACTACCAAGAAAAGAAAAAAAAAATCAAACACTTAATCTTAGCAAATGAAAAACAAAATGTGAGCAGGAAAGAAGACTGCACTTTTGAGATACTAAAAAGGGGAAAAGTCAATGATTAAAAAAAGTTATAAATAATTTTTCTCTTATTCATGCAATACGGCTGGATAAAAAGCTGTTTACAAAAGGTCTTTTAAATGACTTACAATGTGCACAGCTAAAAGGTTTATTTTTACCTTTCTGGTTTAGATAGAAGTTGTTTTGCTGATCAGAACAATTATGCTTATAATGGGGAGTAAAAGGAACTTGTTACATACAAATACACAAACCAGTAATGCTGGAGGTACAGTCGCTATGTAGCATTCTGCTACTTAAATTGATATCATCTGTGAATTTTATTTCTCCACAAAACGTACATGCTTCTTTTTCTTAGAGGCTTTACATTGCCATATGCAGTTAATACTTTTTTTACAACTGTGGAACAAGCAGGAAAGCTTTCTGTTTTGGGAAAAAAAGAAAAAAAATGTGGACTACAAAAAGCACAAAATATGGACTACAAAAAGCAGGGGGTACAATTTATAGGTTAAAAAAATCCAGAAAAAGTAGTATCAAAACTTGGGTTAAACACCGACTTTGCTGTTGCTACCAGTGGGAAATGCTGTTGCAGAAAATGATTTGTGCTATGCTCATCTCATGACTTGTGCTGTGTTCAAACCCCACCAGTATCAGCTGTTGCCAGAAATAGGGAAGCAGATCGCATGCACTACTCACTGTCACAGTTTTTATATTCCTAGAAGATTTTATTCCATTGGTATCACTGGAAACTTGTTACACAGTGTCTATCCAGAAGGACTGCATTTTAATTATCCCTCGGAAGGCTGGCTGGATGTTGGGTGTCTCAGTAGTTTTGCTTGCTTTCTTAACATTGCCTTATTGCTTAAGGCTGTACAGATCCCTTTGTAATAACAGAAAGCATGTAAGCTATGGAAACATTTTCTCTTGGAAAAGTAAAAAGAAATCAAGATTTGGATTCAGGTTGGCTTAGCAGAGTGAATTCTTATTCATAGTCTTCACATTCCTGGTGAGGCTTCAGTTTATTGAATTCCCCGACATTTTTCTCTTGCTCTTTGATTAATAAAACTCACTCTAGGTTTCTAGGGCATTGTTGAAGCACATGTTCTTGCAGTATCCATGCTCAGTGGCATTATGGCATGTGGAGGAGAGACGATGAATGAGTACAGTAGAAGAAACAGAGGGGCAGAACAGACACACCCAGTCTTCCCTGGTATCTAAAGGGAAGTAGCCTCTCACAATGAGATTGTCAAAGAACTGATCACACAGATTTATTCTCATTTCTATGTTAAACAAAAGTCTCAATTGCTCCTCAAATAGCAAATATATAGCAGAAGAAATGAGAAGGTAGTGAGGCAGGACCACCTGCCCTGGAGTCGGCTTTGTCTTGGCTTGCATAGAGCATGAGTTGCAGAAGCACTGTCTCTTTCCATACCAAATAGGTTCCCAAATGAAAATAAGACTTTTCAAGAGGTCTTAATAACTCATAAGCTTGAGCAATTCTGGCCTGGTAGGATTCTGAAGAGAACAGCAAGCAGTGTGTGGCAACCAAGATCAGAGTTAGCCATGGTAATCATAGAGGCATGTCAAAGGTCTCAGTTTTTTCACTTGGTGAGAGCATCGCCTTCATTTTACAAAAAATACATTGCTATTCCCGACAGTTGTAAAGAAAATATTTGCAAATGAGCCAAAGAATAGGTGCCTGCCTCCACCTGTAGGAAGCCTGCAAGAAATTGTTTCACATGGTGCAAGCAGCTCCTGTTCACCTTAACCTCAACCACAGCTAATGTGTGAGGATAACAAAGGAGCAGGGCCATAAGGGTGCCATGGGAGGTACGTGGAGGGTTCCCAATGCCTTAATTAACCTATGACTCCTGACAGCAATTTAAATGTGGCTTCTCCAGCTCAGCTTACAATGTTCAGGCATGAATAAGAGGGTGCAGTGCGTGCTACCATAGCTGATGCTGTAACACAAATAATCCAGAAGACTTCAGTTTTGGGGCTGTCAATCTGGTAATTTGTATTAACACTCCATTGACTTCAAAACTAATTTGGAAACAAACAGCCCAAGGTGATGCTAACTTTGGTATGTTACATCTTATTAGCGAAAAGAGAGAAAACAAAACTGCACCGTGCACAGCTGGAGGTCCCATAAGATCCCAAAACAGGATCCCACGGTGCCTTTTAAAGCAAATTGTTAAATTATGGCTATACATGTCACTACAGAGCTGTCAGAAGATACGGTTCCCAGGTTTCAACATTCTCTCTCTCTTTTGCACACAAGTACGTACACAAATACTCCCACAGATTCAACAGAGCTCCTGCATACACCTCTGCCAATCCCTTGCCTGCATATGTATGACTTCCAGCAAAATTGGCATGAGTTGAGTGAGAAAAATAATGTGCCATCACACACGCAGCAGTGCTTTCTACCATTGCCATTTGTTGTTTACGAAAAATTCAATCTATGTGAAACAATTAGGAATACTGAAAAATGAGAAGGGAGAGAACATCAGGAACAAATATATTTGTCCATGACCCTCTGGAAAAGTAACATTTACAATAAAGAACAACAGCACTCTCCATTCTGAACTCAAATGAGTCCATCGGTCATCTAAAATAGCAGGCTATAATTAATTAATAATATAATGAATTAAATTATCATAAGCTTACACTAGAAAATTACCTAAACAAAACCACAAAATACAGAAGGCTGGGAAAGAGCTGGGGTGCAGGCAAGCCAGGCTCCTCAGATGAAATCCCCTCCACATTCAGCAGCCTCCCACCAACTTCCAGGCCCTGATTTCTCTCCTGGACTCTGGCCCAGGTTTCACGCTCAACTCTCTGTGCAAGATCAGAAAAATTTCCAACACCTCCATTTCTGCCAAAGAGGGAAACCTGTCACCAAATTCAGACTACTGTTTGATACGTGATGTCTCTGATTCAGCACAACACTGTGGCACTGTGGATATTTTTTAATACAAGAGTAAGAGTCATCCAAGGTATTTTTAGCCTCCCACAAGGATGTAAAATACCTTTCAATGCTTTAGGTTGGAGGAAGGCTTGTCTTGCTGATGAGATGCTGCATGAAAACACCTGTGACCTGAGCTCAGTCCCTTCGTCCCCCATCCTACAGGGATCACTATTAATCAATTAGGCAAATACACCCTCTTTCTCCCTGTCTTGAGAGATAATGTCATGTTAGACTTTGGAAAAATAATTAAATGATTATGGCATGTGTGCCCCAAAAGACACTGACACATGAGGCCCTGTCACAATGTAAAAAACAGGAAATAATTTTAAAAACTTTGACCTCTTCCCTGAAAGGACAAATGCTCCTATGGGTAAAACAGTGCTCTAAATACATCGGGGAGCAGCACAACAAAAGAGAGGGAGACGAGGAAAATGACACCTATACCGTGACTGACTCTTGCCAAAACTTGGTCTCATCCCCCTGCTCATGGGGATGGGCTCCATCAGGGTGTGGGTGGCAGGGAGTGGGACAAAGCAGGGTGAAGGACCCATGCAGCGCGGCAGCAGCAGCGGGCAGGAACTCAGACAATGCACAGGAAAAACAAACCCAGCGCGCTCTAGACAATCACTGGTTTTTGTTCTTGCAACAGTTTCCCAAGGAGGTGAGATAATCCAGTATTTATCATCTTTGAAGAAAATTTCAGGCTGATGGGTGGTTAAGCGAAACTGTTAGAAATGGCACGGAGCCCGAACTGAGAGCGTGAGGACACATCATTTGAAGACGTCTGCTCTGGGTTTGTGCAGCCTAGCTGCCTCGGTGCAAGATAAGGAAAACCAAGAATGTGTCTTCGCTGACCACAGAGACCCTCTCGGTTTCATTTCTCAACGGCGCTCCAGAAACAATTCTTCATCCTCACTCCGGTTTGAATCTTCATTTTTTCCACATAATTTCCAGCTCCCCGGAGAAGCTTGTCTTTTCAAATCCCTCCCGCTTTCATGACTATTATCTCTCCCTTGTTGCGGTTTTGAAGGCATTCAAACCCCAGATACATAGCACAGTGGTTTGAAAGGCTACTTTCCTGTCTGACTGATCTTTCTTGACCCATTACCCTCTCAGCGCTGCCCAGTGCAATAGAAATAACATTTGTCAGAACTGGGAAAACAGGTCACAAAGCAAGACACTGTTGTATCTATCTGTAGATCTATATCTATTAAATAGATTTACTACAATGCAAAATAACTACCAGCATAATGTGCTCCCAAACATAAATCCAACATGGGCATAAACCACGCACCCACATATACCCCTCCTTTCTTCTGTGTGGCCATCTTGAATACGCTGGAGCTAGGCAAAAAAAAGAACCTTTCTTCCTTATCCTATGTGCGGTTTCAACAAAGGTGCCCCAGCAGAGCAGCTGGGAGACATGAGAGGCTGTGTCCAAAGCGGTGGGGGTGACTGGGGCAGGGGGTGTTCAGAGCCTCATTGCCATGCACCAGATCCCAGCAAAATACACTGGCCCGCTGCAGAGGGGCCCTTCAGCCTCTAAAAGGAATGACAGCCATTGACACCTACTGCCACCCTGCACATCTGAAAAAACATTCAGCAACTGACTGAAGGCCCAGTTTTGTGAAGTGGGGTTTTGTGCCCAAATTCATCTGACCTAACGTTAGACATCTTCCTCCTGGGCTGAGGTGAGAAATATGGTCACATCAGTTCCTCCAGAAGCTGGATGTGAGGCACTTTAAGAAAGCAGCTCAGGTCTTAAGCCACGGGTGACTGCACTGCTCATTTGGGACCTGGTGTCAGGCAGGATGAATCCAGGTCTTACTGACCAAGTCTCATTGTCTAGCAGGACCTTCTGAAGCTCAAAGGACTGGGAAATCCTGGGCGGGGAAACTGCAGCTCTGCACCCACCTGACGTGAATGTCCGGGGTGCAAAAAGGCTACAGAGAGTATCTGACTTTTCTGTTCCTGAGTTTATTCTTCTTGGCTGTGGTTTACATGTCCTAGAAAATTCCTCCATCTCTCTGTTGGCAGGTCAGTTCTACACTTGTCACATGTGTGCTGCTTTAGCAGACTAATAACTTAATAACTTAATTGTCCCCACAAAGCAGTAACGTGCTACAGAATAAACATTTTTTGTTTTTTAAAGCAGTAAAAAGTCTCTTATTCAACCAAACAGGTTAAGTGGTCATTTTGTATTAAAAAAATAATCAATATGCTTTCCTTCCCAATCTCTCTCTCTCTCCCTCTTTTTTAATC
>Ga0065711_1042379_pt1 | contig 15430 bp, 8 predicted proteins | sample Hoacrofraction12_FD_59098 | JGI IMG/M metagenome (GOLD analysis project Ga0065711, IMG submission 59098) | Hoatzin crop microbial communities from Cojedes, Venezuela - Epithelial fraction 12 v2 (version 2) | ecosystem: Host-associated > Birds > Digestive system > Esophagus > Crop | place... | reverse complement strand
CGATCCCTCACACAGTCCTCCTCAACCAAGGGAAAGTCGTCCTCTTTGTAGGCTTCTTCTCTTACCTCCGGGGCCTGGGATTCCTGAGGGCCAGTCTTAGCACTGAAGACTGAAGTAATTCCTTCAATTAGAAATGCGTTAAACATGAAATTCCACATATGCATGTTTCAAGATTAACTTCTCTCTTGTGGTTTTCCACCTCTTCATTATACAACTTAGAAAAAGTTGGAATTTTGTATAACAGTTTTGTTGTGGTTTAACCTGGCAGCCAGCAACTAGGACCATGCAGCTGCTCGCTCGCTCCTCCCCCTGCTCCAGTGGGATAGAGAGGATAATGGACAAAATATAAAACAAAGGATTGTTTTTGGTTCTCCAAACCTTTGCTGGGTTGAGAGAACGACAATTCAATGAGACAACACAGAAAGGAATAATAATAATAACAACAGTAATAAAGAACATGCAAAACAGGCAATACACAATTACATTTTTCTCACTGCCCAATGACTGATTGCGCAACCAGGCCCCGAGCGGTGGTTATGGAACTCGCAGATTTTATGGATCTCATTGAACTCACGAATTTTGCAGAACTCACCGAACTCACGCAAAAAGACCGAACTCCTGGAAAAGTTCAGACTCACGGAAAAAGGGTTGCCCCCTCCCAGCCAACCCCCATTTATATACTGAGCATGACATCTATGGTATGGAATATTTCCATTGGCCAGCTTGGGTTAGCTGATGGGCTGTGCTCCCTCCCAGCTCCTGCACACCTGCTCATTAACCAAACACGAGAAACTGAAAGAAGTCCTTGATTTCTTAGCAAAAACTAAAAATATCAGTGTATTATCGATATTCTTCTCATACTAAATCCAAAACACAGGAGCCACTGGGAGGAAAATTAACTCTACCCCAGCTGAAACCAGGACAATTTTGCAGTTCCTTCTTAATTGCTTACCAGTTCAAATGTTTCAGTCAACAGTTTTGCATTATTTAGCAGTCAATGAAAATATAAGGTTGTTTAGCATGCCTGAAAGGTAGCCCTCATATTTTAGACTGCTACATCTACATTTTAGTAAACTATAATTACCCACACAGCCTTGAAGATCCTGGCCTTCACAAATGGATCTAGCTTTTTCTGACTGAATAACCTTTAGATTTCTCTCTCGCTGGGCTAAGACAACTGACAGAGGTTACTGACATGTAAATACATATTGATGAGCCTGAAATGCAAAGTTAAGAGATGCATTTAAATTCTGTCCTAAATAAGCTTTCCCACATTGCTGTGTAAAACAAGAAAATATTTTTAATAGAGACCAGTAAAAAAGAAGAAAATTCAATAGTAGACTTAAATTTTATGTGCTTTTATAACCCTGTTATTTTCCATCATGTTGTAAACATATGAAAATTGAAAACTTCCTGGGCACAAACTTAAAAACTGATCTGAGAGTACTAGAAGAGTCTTAAAGCTGTTGTGGATACATGGCTGTGGCAATGATGTGTTTCTTTCCTGATCATCAAGGAATATAAATATATCTGTTATTTACAAGTATGTTACTTCATCCATCAAGGCTGCACAGAACAGACTGCACTTAGTAGGTAAGTGAGGCATGGCAGAGAGTGATAAAAATGAAAAATTACTCCCACTTCAGCTATGCTAATTCTAAGCTACTTACTGTAAATGTTTACAACCCCTTTTAAGGTAATGCCTCTCAGAATACAGCTTTAATATAATTGCACCAAAATGTTCAAATTAAAGTATTCCTTTTCAGCTAATTTGAGTCAAATAAAAGGAATTCAAAAGCCCAACTCAAAAAAAAAAGGGATTAAAAAGCTAAAAGGATTTCAAAAGCCCAACTTAATAACATCAAGTACTAATTTACCTGGTAGAAAAATGTTTGTGTGATTACAAAGCCCTATGTCTGTGATACTAGCTGTATAATGAGAAAGGCTCTTTGAAGTCAGTACTACAAGTGAAAACCATTTGATAATTACCCAACAATGGATGCAGTAAGTTTCAGTATTTCCTTGTATATACTTGCTTCAGCTCCCTGTATAAAAGAGGTGAATTCCTCTGAAGTGCATTTTAAAACAGGAGGCTGATTGAAGTGCTCTGAAAAATTCCCTGCAGAAGCTTTGACATCTCCTTTTACATTAAGAACAATAGTCTGCCATCTTTCATGCCAGGGATTGGCAGTATGAATAACCCCAGACTTCCCCTAGGTATACTTGAGTGTTAATTGTTGATAGCTGGAAGCAGCTGTCATCTCAAACATCCTTGATTTGGCTAAAGAGGTTAAGACCAAGGTTTGTGTCAAAAAAAAACCTTTCAGTGCAGTAGAATATGGTTTTCTGTCCCGACATTTTATGATGCCATAAGGGGATAGTGAAAGGTATTAAAAAATAGGCATCACAGCAAGGCTTCACTGCAAGCCCTGATCCTGTGGTTGCAGTAGACAAGGTGATTACAGCAACAGACTACTTCCTGGTCTTTGGTGGATTTTCCCTTCACCACGAAGGCTTGTGTCTGTCCCCACCCCTACGCTGGGGTTAATGAATGGGCTGCAGCTTCATGCAAGGAGGAACAATGGATCTAAAGAGCCCATTGTGGTCCCCTTCTGCCAAAGACTAGGGCAAAATGAGAGCTGAGGGACCTCTACGCAGTCTGTCCGCTTTTACTACCATGCTACACACTCTGAAATGGGTTTTTGCCCTAGAATGATATCTTTACATGGAAATTGAGTATCAACCCTATTTTCCCAGGTCTGTAATGACAAATATTTGCCCCTTCTCCTTTTCATGAGAGGGACTGAGAAAAACTTCCTTCAAACCTGGCGACAGGCAGGCACTGAGGGACCTGGTCTACTCCTACCCATTGGTCCAAACAAGGAGAGGGGTTTGCTCTACGTGGAAGTATGTGAAGTTGAGGGACTGCTGTCTGTGGGGTACCCCTGCTGCGTGACGAGAAAGGAGTGGGTAGATTCCTGACAAAGTTATTGAAAGAAGGGCTGCTCTATTTATTAGCTACATGTACATAGTCTGCTGCTACAATTTTCTCTAACTTTATGATTCTGTCGCATTAATGGTAGAAAAATATTTCATGGTTCTTATTTAGTAGAGATTTTCTGACTCATAAGGAAATCCAGGCAGGCCATACCAAATTTCCCATGCATATCAGAAAGGACTTATGTTTATTTCAGTTTTTTCTTGTGCAATCTAGAAATACTGAATTCAGGCAGGTTTGCCAAACCTACCAGATGGGTGACATTTTGGGGAAAGAAAATATGGATTCAACATAGAAGATTCTAAGGGGAGACAAGTCCTTGGAGAAGGAGGAAATATTACATCCATTTTAGGCTTTGTGGGGTAATCCAGATTCCATCGCAATTTGGAGTGTAGCGTATAGTATAGTGCATATATTTTTTATCAGGCTATTGCAATTTTGACTGGTCTCCCTGAGTTCACTCACTCAGGACTTAGGCCTTGCACTTTTACCATTCTTGGGTTCTCTTAAATCAGTCTCTAGGATTCAGCACATACTGCCACTAACTTTTTTCCTATCCATAACATAAACAGTGATAGGCAAGAAAAATTTTCTTCTTCTATAAGAAGTTATTATATTTTTAAGATTATTTTAAAAACAAGTATAAGAGAAAAAAAGGATTTAAAGACAAGCGTGTGTGTATGGTTCTCTTATCTAAAGCTGCTACTACAAACAAAGTCTACTTAAGTAATTCTAGACATATTCTTATCTTGGCCAGGTTTCAGCTGAATTGCCTCTGTATCAAGGAAAGAGTGGCCTTTTCTTTAATCTTGTCAGAGTTCTTTTTCTGTTGTTGGCTTTGGTCTTTCTAGTTAAAGCAGATCTGTGAAGGAGATCAAGACAAAGTCACCAGCACTCATTATCCTTACATCTGATGACTGCTTTGGACAATAGTTCAGAAGACAAAGAGCAATCAACGTTGTTGCTTAAAAATTCTTAAGTATTAATAGTCATGTGATAGAGTCTTGAGCCTTTCCTTCACCACACAAGTGTTTCAATTCAATCTAATATCCACTTTGTATTAAGCAGAGGACCCCAGTTAAAAATAAAAAAATATTCCATAGAAAAAAACAGGCACTGAAGAAGAAGACTTGAATGGGTTATTTTGAAGGTATTTGATATAGACAACATTTTTCATGCCAATGGAATCTAGAATTGTTTGTAAGATTTATTAAATTTAGTAAATTCAACGGATTTGTTATTACAAAGATTTCTTTTAGAACATCCCATCCAATCCAATAAAGCTTATTATGAATGGCAACTCACTCTGCCTACACATTTTTTTTAGACTCTGCCATTACATTTTTTGTTTCAATTACATAAAAGACCAAGAGAACAATATGGCTTATTTCACTGTTCAGTTTGTACATAATTGAGACATTAAGCACACTACAGTGGTTGGGGACATGAAAGTATTGGTATGCTGTCAAAAATTCCCATTCTTTGGACACACTGCATGCTTCAATAAATCCACCTATACAGACAATACCTTAAAAAGCTGTCATTCATACCCAGCATCAACAACATCTCAGTGACTTGGCAGTAGTCTCTGGTTATCCTCACCTTTCTTGGCTTTACAGACAGACAACAGCAGATGAATGATTGGTGAGACCTGGGATGAGGCCATATGCAGAGGTCACAAACAATGAACATAACAGACCTCAGATGTCTAAGTGAATTAAAAAACTTCAAACATGCATCTGGTTGTTATGGCAATCATGAACATCCAATTCTATTGTTCTAAGGGAACATGCAAAAATTAACAAATACTTTTAATGTACCTTTAATATCATCCCCCCTATGATATTTATATTTCGTTTCCCCTTTGTAAGTCTTGCACCTTTCAGGAGCAGTTATACACAGTTGCTTTCATATAATTTTAATTGAAGACAATCAAACACATATAAATCATATTTTCAAAACACAATAACATATCAATTTATTGAGTTCAGACACTTCTAGGCACAAGCAAAAATTACACTGAGTTTGTTACCTCAAAATCCAAAAAGGATTTATGGCACAGAACTCAGATTTTCATCTCAGCCTGGCTCAGGTCTCCAGCCTTTGTTTTTTTCTATCAAAAACATTTCTGCATGACTAATTTAACCACGTTCCGTAACTGAATCCAAAATCCGAAACTGTTTTAGCTAAATAATACAGATGATAATTTTCTAATGCAAATGGCATGATGTAATTGTTATCAGAATCACACAATACACAAAGATGAATTAATTGCTGGACTGCAACTTTGTGAATATCTGAGAATCAATAATTACAATATGATTTAAATTTTGTAACAGAAGACAGATCCCAGTTCCAATGCAAACTAGATTTTTCAATAGAGCTAATTTTCTAAATCTGAAGACCATTAATTTGAGTGAAAATAATCAAGCAAAGAAGGGACAACATATACACAGCTGCTTAAAAGAGGTATTCCATGAAGGTAAGAGTTTTAAAAATACTTAATATATATTTTTATATATCAAATAAAAAAGGAGTACAATGTTTAGGGAAGTTGATCTCTGGGAAAACTCATAGCTAGCAAAGCTAAAGCAAATAAGAATGAAAGCTTTTTAGAGCATAGTTATAGCTTAACATATTGTAATAATGGTATAGCCTCACCATTAAGCAGATTTTCAATATTCACAATAATGTGGAAAAGTAGAATTGTTTATTTAGTTTTCTCATATGTGTTTAAAAAAGGAAGCAGAACAAGGTATTCAAAAGAAGGTGCTGAAGAGATATAAGTTCACTAGTAATCGGAAATGTCAAACAGCCCTATGAAGTATAGATACTTTTAAAATTGAGGCCTTGGTAATTTACACCCCTGAAACAGCTGGATGAGAGTATTTCTAGTTTCAGAATTGCAGGGACATTCAAGAAGCCTGGAAGGATGCTAGTGCTCTGCTGACACTCAATAAGAGTGATGGCATGCATCCATGTAGTTATAGGCTTGCTAGCCTGCCGTTAAACCAAGTTAAAAATAAAGTTGATATGAGATTCAATTAATCAATACAGAATAATAATTTATGCCAGCCAAAATCATTTTACAGAAGATAGGTCTCACCAAACAAACTGCTTAATTTTGTATGAGACTACAAGCGTGATAAAGATAACTGGGTAGGTACAATAGTCCGAAAAGATATTGAACCTCCACTAACTTGCAATCATCTGATCGAAGACTTAGCACTACAGAAGATCAATCTGTCCTAGGTGAAACAAACTGAGATCTGTTCAATAGTTAGGTATCAGAAAGCAGAATTTTTTGTCGTTTGTCTTATAACTCAGTATGTTAGCAGCATTTTTTTCAGGATTTGTTTTCAGGCTTGATGTTACTCAACACAATATCCAAGATTCAAATGTAGATATACAACTACTTATAACAAAAGCGTAGATGCCCCAGTGTTTGGTAAACCACTAAATAACAATAGCATACAATGTCATCAAGCTTGCTTACTATTCAAACACTTGCAAAACAAAAGTAATGACATGTTTAGGAAACAATTATGTCAGAAAATGTCATAGAAATGGCTACCATACTCAGAATAAAAGGGGTATTAAAACGAATTTTTCCAAATAATGGGCCAGAAACATCTCAACAGGAATTTCTAATGTGAATGTCAGAGTCTTACAAACAGAATAGTGAGCAGTAAAGTGGTTATGTGTTGATGTCCAGCATCAGTGAACTACACCAAGTGTCAGTTCTGTTGCATATATTTTAGAACAGGATGCTGAAAGACTGGAGAATTATGAAAGGATGGTAAAATGTTGGAAAAATGCTTTACAGTAAGAAATGTAAAAAAATGCATTATGCTTCCCTTTTTTGAAAAAAAATAAAGACTGACAACTGATGTATTTCTAACACAAATATGCCTTCATTAACTTCAAAGATACCAAATATTAAAATATGAAGGAGAAAAACATTAGAAACACACTCCTCTGGAAAGATGAAGATCTATGCCTAGCTGCATGGTGCAACAACAAATCAAGCCAGCTTTTAATATAAAAGAATCTTTTTGATCATTTCCCAGTTCAGAAGAGTACATGTTTTTTAAGGGCAGCAGTCTCTTTTGGGTGAGCAGTTGCACAACTCTGCACAAAGCAACATCCTTTACAAGAACCAGTGCCTCCCAGCACATCCTCTTTATAAACAAAGGATCTTTGTCTGCTTAGTCACTATGGAATTCACTTTATTCAGCTTGTCCAGAATTTATGCTGATTCAGTATTCCACAAAAATGTTACCAGAGTTTGGCTAGGAAAACAACAGATGCTGCATCATTTACTCAGAAAAAACACTGCAAATTGGTTTCCCATTGGCTATCTCCACACACAGAGCTTAACATAACATCATCTCAAGAAATGTTTTAATATATTTTTCACTCTCAGGTAACAGTCTCTAATTACACGTAAAAAAAGAATTCAGGAATCTGAGTTCTTGTCCACCAGGAATATCCATATTGCAGTCTAGACCAGAGATCTCTGGTTCTCCATGTTGCGTTCTAGACATGTAGAAGATAAGATAATCAGGACCTGAGTCCTGAAGAGAAACATGAGACCAAGATGTGTTCCTGTGAAGGTCAGTTCTGGAAATCCAACTGAAGTAATTCAGTTATTCCACCAAGTCCTTTGATCTATCACATAAATTATCTGAACTCCTAGTTTTGTTTTCAGAGACATTTTCAGAGGTCTGTCATTCTACGTTTACGTTTACTGACAACCATCCTCTTTTTACAGACCTATCCACAGCTGACCCTAAAATGTATTTGGTAACTTTCTCTGAAGAATTCCTTCCATGAATTGATTTATAAGGCCTCTGACAGCGAAAAATCATCTTTTCTTTCACCTTCATTATACTGGTATTAAAATGTATGGAGAATGAGCAAGAAAATGGGGAGTTACTGCACTCAAAGTTCCTCACGTGGCTTCATTCTATATATACTTCTGTGTATTTTATGTAAGTTTATTAAAAGTCTTCAGAATTAACTTTTTATGGCGATTAGGAGAAACAGAGTATGTCAGAGAAAACACTGACGTTAGGACAAAACACAGCTGAACAATCATGTAATATTGCACTAAATAGTTACTATAAAAATAAAATCTGTCCTATGAATGCGGGATTAATGCAAGATATGCCGTGTGACGTGGATGACATTTAGCATCACACAGCTGTATGAATTTCTATGTAGGCATAGTTTCTACCTTAGGAGGACGTACAGAAGAATAAATTACCTTTGTGACAGAAAATTACTTTTTTTTTGATGCATGGCATTCTGGAAGAAAATATATCATAGCACTCGCTTTTGGGAGTTGTTCCAGATGTCCTACTGCATGTCTGCACAATAAGATTGAATGGTATGTAGAGAATCCCAGCCTAGGAAGCACTAAGATCATTTCAGAACCAGAAACATCGTAGCCATGTTTTTGTAGCATCACTGGAGCAGCAGACTCTGTTAGCTCAGGTTCATTGCTACATGGACTTGAGGGATCAGCCTTGAGGACCCACACTGATATATCTGCACCAGATCATGCTGTGTGGAGCTACTCTAACCCAGCACTACTTCAGTATTCTCTGTATCTCACTCCAGTCAGAGAATAAATTAGCCCTTAAATGCAGTCAGTCCTAGTGGTGTTCACTGCAATATATACTAACATACCTGTGTACACACAGAGAGGAAGGAGATCCAGACCAGCAGCAAGATTGCATGATCTCAAACAACATTCTCGAGCAGAAAAGTCTTTGTTCAGTTCTTGTTGGCACACGGAGTGCGGCCAGACACACAACCAAGATTTAGCAGTGGTTTCAGAACTCCTGCTAGACCTCCCATTTGAGACAGCAGCAAAGCTGTAGCAGTGTTAAGCCCTGCCTCTGGCTGAGCTAGATGACTAGGACAAAGACCTGATTCAGAGAATCATAGGGAGATTTTAGACACTCACCTGTCCAGAGAATTATGTTTTTTACAGATCAAGGATTCAGAGAGCACGATCTGATGTGAAAACTGCCCCACAGGTGAATAAAGTCATTTAACAACTTGAATCAGCATTTGAATGGGCCATGCAGATTGTTTGAATTTGCACACTGTTTGATAAGGTCCCCCTCTTTGTACATTCCTGAAGAAGCTAAGCAATGTGACAGAAGTTCTTATATGGGTTGAAAAAATAAAGAACGAAAAAGTTATGAAAAACTCCTTAGAAATTAGGAAACAAGACAGAAATAAATGTTCTGTTTTTCTAATGAAAGCAGTCATTAATGAAATCTCACAGGGATCTGTACCAGGCCCATTCTCTCTCTCACATATTCATAAACAATCTGGAAAAGACAATGAAGCCTCATGTGAGCCAGTTTGCTGATGAAATGTCTAATCCAGGTTATGAAAGGTGAGGGCTGACTGCCAAGGAAAGACCTTACGGTAACAAACAAATGGCCTGATGAAATGTAATGTAGACAAACACAAAGCAAGGTGTTGAAGTAGTTAAATCAATCAACATCAAATCAAACAAACAGATGACAGGCACTTTTGACATCAGCAACGCTATCTATTTTTAATTTCTCCACCTTAAAAAATTAATTCTTTTTTCTGGGTAAGAATGCTTTGATTAAAAAAATTCAAAATTCAAGCTGAGACAAGAAAAAACTTGAAAAGTTTCAGCCAGAAGGTTTATCCTGTGCTAGAATTATAAACAACTGAAAATGAGGAGTATTTCAGGAAGTGCTAGACAATATTAACAAAAGTTTTCTGGTTTTGTCTCTGCTGTGTTGAGCGGTATCTCCACTCTGTCAGTGGTATCTTGCCCATCATCCCAGGATTTCTTGGAAGTTGGCTGCATCAGCCTGGTCAGAGTGGCCAAATAATTTAACAAACTGAGCTCTAATATTTCCAACACCACTCACTTTATTTTAATGGCTGTATAAAGAATGCTGATTCAAATTTTTCAGAAGTTTCTGTCTGTAAAGTTCCCATTCCAATTCACACTTGTTACTCTTTGAAGACAGGTTACCTTTCCTTCTTTCAAAAGCTAGCACAGCAATATGAAGTGGCAAACATCACCACTGAACAACATTTACTATGTCCTGCCTCTCCTTGTCACAAAACTCATTCAAATGAAAGTGATAATAGATACAGTCAGTATCTATACTGCAACAGAAGCAGTAAACGGATGCTGAGCATTTATATTGAACTGGTGGGAGGTACCCGCAACTCTGTGAAAACTGTTAATTTACTAATGTTGATAAACAAAATGAAACACACAGATTAGATAGGCTGTAAGTCACAATCACAAGTCCACTAAAAGGGAAGAAAAGGTACAAATGCTTTGGAGACTAAAGAAAGACAATTTGCAATAAAACACCAGAGTCACCTTGGACAGTACACCAGAACAAGTGCAAAAGCTATAACATGAAACAAAGCTATCGAACAGCTGTCACCTGGAAAACAATGTTTTGAAAGAGTTATTGTGAGCAGCATATTAAACCTGAGTTGGCACTGTAAAATGGTAACACAAAAGACAAGCACAGTTGCATAGGAAACATGGAGAAGGCAAACAATGTATTCTTTCAATATAGGCATGGAAACATTATGTAAATTGTCAAGCTATTAAACCCACAGACTAATTTCTTACCACCCACCCGCAATACTAAGAAGTTGGAATGTAAAAAATTCTCATAGCTGGCACAGCAGTGAGCTAAAGATGTTGGTACAGGGACATTAACAGGACTTCTGATCAGAAATCAGTGCAGAGTCTGTAACTGACAAGCTAATGAGGTCACTAGCACAGGCCCAGAGGGTAGAGGGAACTCCAGCCAGATATCTCAGCATGCTAAATTCATGGAAGAGATGCAGCCACAGCAGAAACAAGTGAGAGGAAGTTAGCAACGAATTCTAAACTCTGATATGAATAGTTACGTAGCTACTAAACAAATTGGATTAGTACTAATCTGGATTTCTCTACTTCACATTGCAGCAATCTTGCGAGAGCTCAACCTTCTGAAGTTGCCATTCAGCTGTGAATAAATATCAAGGACATGTGGAAGGACAGATTAAGTGAAATGAAACATTGTTACCCCCTGTCAGTAACTCCAGCTTAACTCCACCTTCCCAGCCCTTCACTGTCGTTAAACCAAAAGGAAATTCTCAAGAAAAAGCACAAAAAAGACTATACCAGCAGTTTATAAGGCTGAAGCCCCTTCTTTATAGAAAATCAGAATCTGGCAGAATTGTTCAAGCTAGCAGAGAATTAGTATTCCCTTTGTCACCAGATGCTTATAGAAGAAAAATGGCTTTGTAAGTTTTCTCCCTTTGTATATCCACAGCATAGCATGAGAGTCAGGTGACAGGAGCAAAAGAAGACCTGTCTCCAGACCCTTGGTGCCTGAAAAGAAAATAGGAGAGAGGGAAGAAGAATGAAATATTTTGTGGAAAGATCAAGCTGCCGCCTGAATCTCAATAATACTGTAATGTTCTGGAAATACTGAAGCATTAGAGACTGAAGAGTGCATAAAATCAGGCCCATGGTCTGCTGCTTTTCCCCACTTACCACAGTGTGCTACATCTGTTTTCCGAGTAAAAATGAGTTCTAATTAACATGCCACAGTGCAGCTCAAGGCAGAAGAGATAGCAGGGAGCAGAAATTATTGAATAGAGCTAGTATTGGTCTACATAGATAAGGATGCCTTTCTAGCTCTATAGTTCTCTTTACACGTACTTCTCACCGAACTCTCTCTATGCAGCTATCTGCATACATGGGTAGCTTTTGCTAATTTAATTTTTATCTCCAAATAGGTAACAATATGGGACCAACACATGGAATTCAACCCGGCTTTGACTCTGCCTTTCAAAAATGAAGACACCAGTCATAATAAGATACTTAGTTCTTGAAAAAGTGTCATAGTTGCTTTTGTGTGGAGATCAGGCATATTTGGGGTTAACGCAGGCTGTTTGATGTGGGATTGCAATGCGAGGTGCTAGGCAATTTCAGCTTTCCCTGTCTTTGACGCTGGAAAAAAGTGCTCAGCACCTACAAGGAAGTTCTTGGCACTTCACAAGGAGTGAGAACATTAGGAGATAGTTTGCTTTCTAACATTTTAGGCCTGACTCATTGAGACTTGACATTTATTGCCTTATTCAAATATGAACATCTTCAGGAGTAATTAAAAGGGAACCATTTTAAACCAGCTTTTTATATCAAAGAGGAAAGAAATAACTTTGTGTTGACTGTCTAAAAGAAGTGTGACAAAGCCTAATCACATTTATTCAAAATCTAGCCCAAATAAAATGTCAAGATAATGGCGCTCTTTCAAATTTAGAACTGCATAAGAAACATACAGGGAAACAGACTGTAATAGATATAAACAAATCCAAGTCCAGGTTAAATGAAAAGCTGTTACCAAGAGAAAGTGCACCATTTTCATAAAAGCAGCATCATGACAAATCAGGGGAAAATAAACACCGTCCTCCAAAAAGCATAATGTACCTTGCCTTTAAGACAGCATTTTAATTCAGTTTCACGGGCCGAAGAGGGGTACAGGGACACGAGGAGTGAGGGATGAGGAGGTGGGGAGAAATTCTTTGAAGTTATTAATCATCTTAAATAGCGTGGGTTTAAATGGCAGCAGAAGCACATTAACCTGGGTTTTCATTCAAATTCAGCTGCTTAAGTTCACTTTCAGGATCCCCTGCAGAACTGAGCTCAAGCTGCTAACTGAAGCAAAAAGCAAAATCGCTTTTTCACTGAAGTGAGGGTATACTCCCCAAATGATTTCCACTGATGAAGCAAAGAAACACAAGGGCAAATGAACAAAAAGGCCCCATCAGAAAGTGTTCAGGACAGAAATCCTGAGCAGAGAAGGAGAGCCATATCTAGAGAAAAAAGAAGAAATGAAGTATAACTCCTTAACTGATTCTCTGGTCTCTCTTACATCTACTTTCTCCTTTCTCCACCTCCTACCAATTAACTTCATCTTTGAATCAGTTGCTGCCTGTCTGTCTTATTTTTCTCTCTACTCCCTTCTCCATCAGCAGCTGGGTTTAATGTCATAGTTCATAATACTGACAGTCCCCAGACACTTGGTGCTTTACTCTTTACAGCCTCTCAGCCATTTTATTTACTACAAATGAATGCACTACCTCCTGATGGATTAATCCTGCTGTTCTTTGGCTGAGAACTCTCCCACTGGAAGGAGTCAAGTTGCTGGTTTAACCAGAGAAAGATTATAGAAATAGTGAGGCTATAATACCAACAAAAATAACTCCAGTGTCATCACTAAAGTATAGTCTATTCACAACTGGAAGAAGTAAATCAAAAATCACTATATAGCTGCTTCTTTCTACATATTCTAGGTGAGTCATCAAAAACGTACAAGCATGCTGGGTACACCAGGATTCAAACAGCATCTCTGCAACATTACATAGCATGGGGAAGTTTTATTAAAACAAGGAACATGAGATCTCTGTCATGATCCCTGAATTCCAATTACAAGCTCACACTTAGTTCTATAAGTACCAGATGTCAAGTGAGAGCTGCCAAAGTGAAAAGGAACAGATGGCGTAGACCCATTTAAGTCTCTGAATTCTGAGAATGGTTTGGGGGGATTGCACAGAGGGTTTTTAACTTGTGCCAAATAAAGTATTAGGGGAGTTTTCAGCCTCTACAGGAAAAAAACAAATTCAGGACAAATAAAAGACAATCCAAAGTCTTAAGAAAAATTAGCAGATATTTAAACTCCAATAATTTTTCCCTGCAGTAGGAATTTTTGCAGTAAATCCTCCTTTCTGAATAATTTCTTGATTTTAATATAAAAAATCTGTAAAACCTCAGGTCATTCCATAAAATCTCTTCATTCACCCAAGAAAAATATAAAGAAATGCTTTAAGACTGCAAATGAATCTTGGCTCTTAGTACAGTTGAGAAATGTCATACTACAAATTAAAGAAGTTAAATAAACAGAAGTAATTGTATTTTCCCAATGCCTGTGGTAGCGTCCACATAGAAGTCTCACACCTGGCCTTGTATTATGAGGTTAAAGGATTTTCAGCGTCGGCAAAGTGGCAAAATAGAACTGTTTACTACCGATTGAAGTCCAAAGGAGAAAATGTTTGGTGACTTCAGAGGGCAGATATCTCAAACTCTTCTTTATGCAGAGACAAAATCCAGAGCGATGCTGAGGATCTGATCCTTCTGTCTTTAAGGGAACTGCAGGTGACCAGCACACCTTAAGGCTGTATTGTGACTGTTGAAGAGCTCTGCATATCCTCATTCAGAAGCAACAGGAGTTACGGAAGGCTTTTGACACATAAACAGCTCCAGTAGGAGAAACTGTGTAGAGCAAACTCATGCTGGGAGAGGAGGTGGCCCACTACACGTCAGTACACTGCTGTTCTAGGCAGTGCCTCCTCCAAACGTGGTAGTCCACAATATCATGGCATTTTCCCTAAACAGCTTGAGTTCTTTCCATTTGAAACTTGTTCCCCTTGAGATCCTTTCCATCTCTCCATGTCTGCATCATCGCTACACTGGAGTGGTTAACCCCTTAGCCATTATCCTAGAACAATGCTTGAAAATGGCTGTTTTCACTTATGAGGCTGTGCAGCATCAAGTGCTCAATGTTGCAAACTGCAACAGCACAGCAGGGACAGATGACAAAGAAACATACTCCTAAGCGTACTGATGAATAGGTCAATAAACTCATATAACCTGCTGTGAAAGAATTTCAAGGAAGGATGTGCTGAAAATAAAACTGTCCAAGTTTCTTATTTAAACTTTAGGCCCAGTTTTATCCTCCTCAACTTTCAATATTTTATGCGGAAACCTGGCTGCCCTATGCCTTAATACTGCATTCCACAACCTCTAAATCCCTCTGCATAATCCAGTGCAATCCAGAAAAAAAGCCATATAAGGGAAATCCCTCTTTCCAAGAAGGTTTGATTTTAACCCTTTCTTGCAAAGAAGGTAACTATGCACCCCTCATAATCTGGGCAAATTCTTCAGCTCTTGTACTTACAGGCACTCATTATTCAACAAAACAATTAAAAAGCTTCAAACATCCCCTGCCTTATTACTCCCCAATCCCAGTCCGACTGTGAGAGAAAGGAACAAGATCTAGATTGGGAATACAAAGGAATGGGTTAGTCCACAAGAAAGATGTCGAGAGTTATGCTATAAAAATACGAGCAGAGCAAATATATTATTATTGCCTTTACCAGGGAAATAAGGCAGTGAGCCAGACTGAGGAGCTTCTCAAACAATCAGCCTCCACTCATGGTTTCCTACTGTAATCAGTGAAACAGATTTAGGACAAAAATCTGAAGTCCACTGGTTTATATCCTCTCTGTTATTATTTTAGACTTTGTAGAATCTAGCCCTAAAATGGAAAAAGGTTCCTTTAAAAATGACCGGGG
>Ga0065711_1042378_pt1 | contig 15431 bp, 9 predicted proteins | sample Hoacrofraction12_FD_59098 | JGI IMG/M metagenome (GOLD analysis project Ga0065711, IMG submission 59098) | Hoatzin crop microbial communities from Cojedes, Venezuela - Epithelial fraction 12 v2 (version 2) | ecosystem: Host-associated > Birds > Digestive system > Esophagus > Crop | place... | reverse complement strand
TTTTTTTTTTTTTTTTTTGCACAAGACCCATATTCTTTGAAAGCAACAGTATTCCAAATGTGGATTTGCTTCAGTCTGACTATCAAATTAATTACAGGAAGTCAGAAGAGACTGGCACCTGCATTCTAGCACAATAAAGAGGAAAAAGTAAAACTCCTTATAAATTTAAATGTGTTAAATGTCCATTAAACATGTACCATCCTTACGGACATGTAATCTGGTTAAAAGCAATTTACTCAAACTGCTCTAAAATAAAATAGCCCACAATTAATAAAGTAGGGCAGCAGAGTTATCAGATGGGCAGAACTACCATTAAAATGAGTGTATGTTTAGACTGCCTCTTTCTACTTGTAATGTTTACTTACATGTACAGTAGACAGTATTTTAAAGGCAGGACAAAATGTTCTCATGGACTGTATCTGGAAATACACAAGGTCAGCGGTAGCGCACCAGTATTAGCCAGGTTGTCTTTAGCAGGAGGTTATGCAGGCTCCAACATTATGACAGATCACCACAAAGCACAGCTGAAGGCTGGTATGAACTGGTGGGCCTGGAACTAGGGAACAGACTACTTACAGCTGAGTTGGCTGAACGGTAAGTTTGGGTGAATTTATAGCATTTTAGAACTCGTGGGTTTATTCACGCTGAGAAGCCTACCTCAGCTAGGAATGCAGAGTCATGGCAGTGCTATGAGATCAAGAAACGAGTTTCAAGCATGACTCCTCTTTGTATTAGGAACAAATCTCAGCAATTCCACCCTGGAATGGTTGTATCAGCAAAAAAAAATTATGCCATATCCAACCACTCCCACCAACTCCCATAGCAGAGCTTTGAAGACTTCAGTATTGCAAATCAATTTCCTATGCTACAAACAAAATAACTTTTGAAAGGGCTCTGACCATGGGCAATCCTCAACAGCCCTGCTGCATCCAGGACACCTGCATGGACCAAGCCACACACTACTTCTGCTTAAACTTAGGTCTTGCCCAATGAAAGGCCTGGCTTTCTTCCACCACAGCTCTATTAGCATTGCCAGCGAAGAGAATTTATGCCGAGAGAGAAGGGACTGGCATGCCTTCTACAATGGGGCCAATTGTCTCAGGCTGCCACATTCAGTTAAATGTTTACTTTGTTGTTTCCACTACTCAACAGGAAACAGAAGGTCAGGGAGGCCCCACTGCAGAACAGAGATGTTGTCAGTCATCTATTCAACTCAAGCCGAGATTCCAGTGGGAGACTACTGATTTCCAGTTTTTACATCCTCCAGGAGACAGACACCAGGTACTAAATTAACACTCCAGCAATTCTTCCAGTCTGGTTTCACATCCTAGAAGAAATGTTGGAAGTCAGAGTATTCTATCAAGGTCCTGACAGAGGAATATTGCCAGGATTCATTCACCAAGACTGGTTAATGGAGAAAGATTAATCTCTTGAGACTACCCTTGAGGACCAGCCTTTTATCACACTGAAAATGAGAGCTATAGCAAAGATATCGCCATAAGCATGCAGAGCTTCTCATGACACAAAACTTCTCTCCGCTTGAAATGGTGAAGACTCTCAAAGTCAGAGTTCTCCAGAATCTGCATTTGCCAGCACAAAGGTAAAGTAAAAACAACCGTTTAACAGGAATAAGACTCTTATTCTTGGCTTGTTATGAATTGACAACCTGCAGCTTTGCTCTCGGTCAACAAAGTATGAATTCACTTGGAGAGCCACCTAGCCACCTAATCTGCTAAAAAGTGCCATACTTTCTTAACCTGAACATATTTTCTTCCTCCATTCAATTAACACAAGGGAAAAAACACCAAGTTCAGCCAATGAAAACCTATCACAATAGTAATCAAGTTATTTTTTCCAAGAGGAATATACATGGGTCAAATAAACATAATGTAATTTTCAGCTAATTGCGAACATGCTCTGAGCTCATAAAGAAAACGTAGAATATATAGTCCTGGCATGAATGAGTCCTGCTCTGATGAAACTTTGACCTCATTGTTTCTGATGGTCTGAGAGGCCAGACAGTTATTGGGACACAGTCTTGGACGGGATGAGTCATACCCCAGCAACACCTGCTTCTCTCCACCAACTAGCAAGGAAACTGAGACAACCAGCTCCCAAGCAGAAGTCTATATTTGGAGAGGCAAATCCTTCCCATTCTGACTCTTCCTGAGCACAGCACGCAGATTAATCAAGAACTATAGGACCCAAAGAGACTGGTGTGCCTGCAAAGTCTGGGACATTTTGTCTTTGTCAAAGACCATAACCTCAAAAAAAGTGACACCTTTTCCGGCATACACAGGGGAATTCTAAATCTGGATGAAGGAAGAAAAAAAAAAAAACAAAACACCACACAAAACACCACAGCTAACTGCGCAGACACGTATTAATCAAACCTTCCACCTTCTGAGTTGCTTACACATAAAGGAAGCAGTACTTGTTCCATAACTGCTTAAAAGCGAGGGAGCCCCACTCGAACTGGAGAGCAACCTGTGCACTCTTGTGAGATGGCAAGCCTGTATCCAACTCGCGGTCTCATTAAAGAGGCTGAAAAAAAATCTACCATTGACCTAAGGCAGCAGCAGGATTACGCATCTGACTGGAAAAGCATAGATTTCTTGAGAACTTTCCAGCCTATAAACAGCCAGCCACATAACTCTGTGACGCACTGAATATCCCTGGACGTGACTCAAAAATCTTCCTCACAAAGCTGACGGGAGCATTCCTGGGCCAGCTATTCTGGCCACAAGTGCTCTCCTCATCACTGGATATAAGCTTTGTCATTCACAGCAACCTACGCCAGTAGACTCCTGAATCCTCTAGGTTATGAGGCAAAGCTCAGGTTTATACAGATCAGACCTGATAAGCCAGACCAGACTCTTCACTTCAAAATGGTCAAAAGTCTTCAAATAAACTTCAAGTTTCCATATGACTGTGGGTATATTTTGACAAATCAGCAGGATTTTCATTCCCAAGTCAATACTATTATGTGAGGAAATAAAACTTTTTCCTATATAAGCTATCTTATATCCCATGCTATCCTATTCGAACAGCATTTTAAGCTATGTTTGGAGACTGAAACAGCACCACTGACAACTTGCAAACAGGTAGTACGACACAGAGTGCTTTAACAATATTACTGTATTCCATTCTAATTCCACAAAATAACTCAATTTTACAAAATGGGAAACTGCAAAAGGGCTCTTAGTGTACCAGATTTGTAATTTCTTATTATGTGAAAATGTACTGACCTCCTGTCACAGAAATAATGCAAGCAATTTAGAATTTACATTGTACTCATAGTGCCACCTAAGATCATGTATGACACGAAAGATATTTCATTTTTCTTCAAAATTACTCAGAAAAGACCATGATACAATAAAAAAATTTGCCAGCAAAATTTCTTGGAACATTGGACATCTGCCATGTTACTCAAGAATTACATGTATCTTAGTCTCTTGGCTAACACAGAATTTAAATAGGAATGCCCACCATGGTTTTTAGAACATAACACCATATTTTATCTTAAAAATCAGAAGGACAAGCCCTCTGCTTTAGATATGTGTACTTGTGCGTTTCATTTGGCTGACTGTAAATACAGCTTGTCAGAGCTGAATCATTACAGCTGGATGACACCAAGTAAACAGTAATGACTCATGCTCTCATGCAAACAAGTGGGCAAAAGTTAGCAAGAAGAGCCTCAGTGACAGAAATGAGCTGTGCTCCATTAGGACACCACCCCTCAGCTTTTGAACCTTCTCCGAAGGGAAATCTGAGAGCATGCAGCAGCAGCAGCACAGCACAAATACGAAATACATTTTGTGAAGAGTCTAAAGAAACCCCACCTCTGCAGAGCACAGAGATCTTGTGCTCATCTCACCGTGCAGACGACTTTAAAACAAATAATGTAGTGGGGACACTTCTAGCGCTCTGTAACACTCAGCATCACATTTCCATCTGTGATCCAAAGCCTAATTTAATACAGCTTAGGTGTATGACCTCAGCTCTTTTGTGCTGAGAAGACTCCTGTTAAGGTGTGAGAAAGCATATGAGCTTAAAGCTATGCAAGATAAGAAAAAGTAAAATCATGGACAGAAATGTAATCATCAAGACATGAATAGCAGGTCAATGATTCAAGGAAAGAAATACCAACATGAAAAGGTAACACAAAGCCAAAAAATTCTAACAAGAAAACAAAAGCAAAGAAATTCCATGTTCTGTCTCACTTCCACTCTCTGTGCTTCTGCAGATGTTCATGCAAGTGCTCTTCTCCCTTGATTACAATTCACTAATATCCTATCAGTCAGAGAAAAGTGTTGGCACAAAAATGAGTGCCACACATCTTCCTTTACAGCCCTCCAGATGATTCATAAGCAATTATTTAAGTCATAAAATTGTTCATCTATGGGGGTGAGTCAGAGAACTAGGATATGACTTCTATTCCAGACCATCTACGTGGACCTTACAGTCTTTCGGCAGGATTCCTACAAGACCAAAACTATTTCTAAGACTGATTGCTTTGTGACACAAGCTCTGTTGTCAGCTGATTAAAGAGACACTGCAAGTAGGAGAGTGGTGAGGCTCAGGGTACTGAGGACAAACACACATGCTGTTTCACTGGCCATATTTACTTTTACGCATGCATTATGGACATATTTCCAACAGCCTATTACAATGCAATTGAATGCAAATAACAGTTTGCTGATGTTATGACAGTAAAGTCCGCACTGTTATATTTATAAGCATAAACACTCAAAATTATTGATTACAAAGATGAATGTTATCTACCATTTGGTAACACCTAGGAATGAATATGACAAAATGTTTTTAAAACACTACCTATATCTATGTAACGGTCTTCCAGGCACCTTATGAGCTTGTGGTTTGGGTTTTTTCCCCCCTCAGGAATTTAGCTGAGTATGAATAAAGGCATATCAGTGCTAAACTTCTATCTAGATGCTAAGTACTGCTATAGATTGAACTCCATCCAAATGGTATATAATTCATAGACATATGCTACAGTAATTTTCTGCAACGCGTACTCTAAGCAAGTTAAAAGTAAACTTCATCTCTCCTAGAGCTCTACTCCTGTTCAGTCTTAATACCTGTTCTTTAAAGTAAGTGGTTCATGATAGTATGTAGGTTGAATCTGGAAACGAAAGGTCATTCCCCAGTCATGGCTATGCCGTGTGCCAAGAAGTTCATTTCATTATTCATGCGGTCCTAGAAGAATGGGAGAAGATGGTCAGAAACCATCAAGGGGCCATTAGCCCCTGTTGTGATAAAACCAGAGTAAAACTACTCATGAATGAATTTTTCAGATTGCAAAAGGATGGTTATGAACCATAGAGGAAGAATGTAGTGCTCCAAATTCTAATGTTTGTGGGATCTAGGTTCATACAACACTAACCTACATATTGCACGCTTTTACTCATCTTTAGTAACCACAGCATAATGGCAGTAAACTGTGATGCTCTTGCTAAAACCCTGGTGTTTAACAATATCAGTTAGCCAAGTCTGGTTACACTTTTGGGGATGAATCATCAGAGAATGTCTGTTTTAAAAAGTAGCTGTTACAATTGCAGCTACATATGAGAGATTAGCAGTGCTTGTGAAATGTAACTTCCTACCCTCATAGGCATATTTGCAGCTGAAGGCAAACTGAACTGGAAAAAAGCAATGTGAGTCGGAGTACAAATTGTGACACAGAAAATAGCAACCATCCTGTGAATCAGCTCCTCAGACACGAAACAGATTCTAGAAAAGCTCTCTCTTCCCATTTGTGGTTTGCAGCAACCAATAGCCCAAAGCATTCGGCTCACAATGAACGAGCAGGAAAGAGAGCGCTTAGGTAGGTGCAGCACGCCGAGTCCCGCACACCACTGTGCGGTGCTAGAGACTGAGACCGGCTTGGCCCTCGCTCCCAGCTGACTCTGCAGTTGAGACTAGAACACTAGTATTGGTCATCAGTTCACTCTGTACAATGAAATCCACCGTTCCCAACAAGAAGCCAGGAGTTTCACTAAGGTAGCAATAATGCGGAAATGTAGAGGCTGATTCTCAACTATCTACGTAAAGTTCAAAGTCATTTCTTGCTAACCTTGCCTCTTTAAAAACTTTCTAAATGTTGTTTAGCACTGTATTTTAAGTTGACCACAGGAAGTGCAAACGGCAAAGTTCATGAGAAGCCTTGTCTACCCCTCAGGCATTTCCTGCACTAGTGACAAAAGCATAACACAGAATTGCTAAGAAAACTTTTCATGTTTAGGTTATGTTTTTTCTTCCTTTCAGGCAAGAAATGTTTGTTCATCAAAAATCACAGTCTGGAAGCAACAATGCCTACCTCCGCGTCACTGTGTCTGGCTAGACTCAGAGCTTCTGGGAGCACGTGTCTGGTAGACCAAGTTCAGGAGTAAACCCAGAGAGTGAACCAAAACAAAGCCAAGCTCTTAATTTTTCCTTGCACTCTTCAAGCAGAGCGGGTGCTTAATAGCCACCTGATCTACTACGCCATCCTTTGCTGAAAGGAAAATACCTACACTCCTCTCCACTAGTCTTATAATCACTTAGCTAGTGGAAGAAAAAGCTCAATGGTCCCTTTAAGGAGAAAGCAGATGATTCAAGCATTCCCATGTTAAAAACAGACACTACCAACAACAGAAAAGGCCACAAATTGTTCCCTGATTGCCACAGCTAGGCAAGACAGTTAACAGTGAATTCTCTCTTCCTGCTCAGACATCTAGGCAATAAAAGCACGAATAGATACAAAAGACAAAACATTCACGAAAACTTTTTCAGAAGTATTAATCTCTCTCTTCCCTTCCCATACTGTCTACAAGGCAGCCTCAAAGGTCTTACTTTAAACTCGTGGTGCAAAATCTATAACAGTTAGGCTATGTCTCAATGCGTGTTTGCTCCAGCCACCATTTGGTCCTACACTAGTAGGAGTTAGGCACGTGCTAGCAACTCATTTTCCATCCCTGCTTCATTTCCACAGACAAAAAAAGGAATATGCGTGCCAGCAGGCAGACAGAGCACGCTATTTTAGGTCCCTGAGCTGGATAACTGGAGAAGCAGAATCTTGAAGTGTCTGCTCCTTAATCTGGACACAGCATTTCATCTCTGCTGAGCATCAAACAGGGATGCCTCTTTCCACTGTTCCCCTTCTCATGATGATTTTTGCTTGTCTATTCTCACTGAAATCTCTACATCCTAAGTAATCAGCACAATGCTCTACTAGTCCCCACAGTTCCTTACAATTTTGAACTAGAAAAAAATAGCAAAGATTTAGTATTCTTAACCATAAAGGTTATTGCATGTGTACTTACACAACTCACAAAGGAATTGGCAAGGCAAAAAAAACCCACCAATCCACCACCAAAAAAATGCACACTGGACTCAGAGAAAGCTTCCATTTGTTTGGAAGAGGTTTTAGTGAAGACTTCAAGATGTTCTCACAGCTTATTGAAAAAAACAGCACATACGTTTTCTCTTTAGGTAAACGCGGAGTCTTAATAGTGATAACTGTAAATGTAACAAATGTAACACGTAGGGGATGTTATCACTTCAGGTGGTCAGAATCATTGCACAACCAAAACAAGTCTTGGTTCTTTGTGAATAATTGGGACGGGACAGTTGCAAGATAAGGGACTCCTGAATAATCCCTTTAAGTGGCTGGGCCTTGGGAGAACAGGTATACAAACTACAGCGATAAGGAGGCTGCAGGATAATCTGAAGACGCCGCCGATCACCAAGAGATGCCAAATAAACATGCATGACGGACATTACCATATACTAATGAGTTCTCGGTAAAACTATGATAAGCATTTCTTGCAAATGTAATGATGTGTACGTTAACATAGCATAAATACCTAGTAAGTGTGTCCTTTCGGTGCACACATTTGGAGGAGAGATCCCCTGTGTGCCCGGCGCCGTAATAAAGAATACCTGCTTAATAGTCTTCCGACTATTGAGTCTTCAATTCCGGCTTTTCACGGTATCAATAGCCTCTCATTTCATGATGGTCATTATCACACAGGAGTGATTCGTGTGCATGTTTCTGCTAGCTTTCTAGTGTTCAATACTGTCTGCAGAGCCTTCAATATTCCTTCCTCTAAAAATGCTACTCATTTCACCACAAGTCTTGCTACTGGGAGGGCTTTCCTGTAGTATAACACTACCTATGTTCAAATCCTTCAGCAATAAGCTACCGACTCCTCTGTGTCACTACTTTTTTTTAACAAGAGTATATTTTCTAGAAGGTCTAGATAGGGTGGGGTAGACTGCAGCCGGAGAGTCTTGCTTGTGCTGAGTGATTTCAGAGCACAAGAGACAGATAACGTGCATGAATCAGCAGTGCCTTGGGCTCCAGTTCTAACAGCATTTTTCTCCACATCAGGAGAAAGATTCTGTGTCTGATGAGGCAGGGAATGTAGCCTTCTAAATTACCTTCTAAACTGAGGGACTGCAAATCGAGAAGTACAGTGAATTTGACTTCTTCAGCTAAAGTGCACACACCAAAAGGCACGACGGGTCCTGGGGCAAGAGGAGATAAGCCCTCTAAACTGCCCATGGTCTTTCAGCTCCTTAACAGCCTCTTGGTAGCATCAATTCAAAACAAATCAGTTCCTCTAATCCATGCTAAAATAGATCTAACACCACATTCTTTCTGAAGGAAGCTTATCTTGCCCGATTTTTCACTAGTACAGGTGACCCAGAGACACACCCTAGGTCGTCAATCTTTACCCTCTATTTTCACAAGGGCTAACTCCACTGGCTTTATTCCTCCAGATGATGGACTCATAGTACACCATTCGCAAATCTTTCCAGATTGCAACTTTCTGCTGCAAGATGCTGAAAGCATCCATAGCCTCCTGACAAGACAACACCAAAAGTGACATCAGAACGTGTTTCCATAGCAGTGTATCAACAATACATCAATTAGTGCAGTTCTGCACTCCGCAGTGCAGTTACTGTGCAGGGGCAGTGGACGGGATCATCACGAAGACGGCAACACATCTACGGCAAGTCTTGAACACAGATATGTTCATAATGAATGTCTGCTGCATCTGAAAAATAATGATAGAGTAGTTTCGGCGGGTTTTACAAACAGTGAAGCTCACCACTCCTGACTGAAAAGACCACCCCAAGTTAACTGTATTCCAGTTGATGAGCATTAGCCCTTTTAGAAAGAATATTATATTATATTATATTACATTATATTCCCCCACTACAGAAGGTTCCAAACTATAGCTGCTTCTCTGAGAGACTGTGTCTTCATTGTAACCTAGAGAAACACACAAAGTAATTTACATAAGAATGCAGAAAAATTTTCTTCCATTTGGAATATTTTTATGTGCTGAGATAAAATTCAATTTCAATTACGTCCTGGTGAAACTAAAAGTAAGGCAGTTTCTTCTTGCTTCGGAATAGGGAATATTTCTCATGATTTAACACATTATGGCATATGGAAGACATTTATCTGTTCTCAGTCTTGAACCCTTTGAGATCTGCCACCTTGCATCAGCAAACTTAAGCAGTAGTAGTATCATCATGTAACCACGGTGATCTATTCCCGGATTTTCGGTGACAATCACAGGCAAGCATTAAATAAATAAAAATCACTTTAACAAGGTTTTAACTATGTCTAGAATCTGCTGTCACCTATGTGAGAATGCAGGACAAACTCACACAACCTGGGGCCTATATTCGACATAGAGTTCTGTCCAAGGTAAAAAAAGCACTCTGCATTATATACTTTTTCTTTCAAAGTCTTCCTGAAAAATCTGTAAACATTCAGTTTCATCATACTGAGAACTTGTATAGTAGCTAACCAGCATATACAAGAAAGTGAATTTTGTTACAAATCAAAAAGAGTTGGAGGAATACAATGTAGTATCATTCTCCTGCTTTTTCAGGCATGCCTTGCCATACAAGAATCCTATCTCAGTAAATATATATCCAGGTATTCATTCTCCCGATGATGCAAGTGTTCCTTCCTACTACAGGGCAACATTCTGTTGCTGATGCTACTGACTGACAGACTCCTGAAAGACTTAAGCAGCTAGGGAAAAATAAGACATTAGAACTGTCTTTAACTGTTTGTCTTTGCTGGGCGATGCTATGTCCACTTTGCACTCAGAAAAACGGAGGTATATAGGGACAAATGTGCCTCAGAGTGTGTGTCACACGTAAAGACCGATTCTTCCAGGTTGGCCTTTTCTGTTTCCATGCAGCCTACAGCATGGTGCTTTATAGATAACAGATACTGCTTCCTGTACACAAAGCCATGTAAAATGAGATTTCAGGGAATAACAGATTTTCTTTTAAATCCACAAAATAAATCCCATACCCCCACCTATCAACTGGTTTTCTGTTTAAGACTCACAGACTGCCTGCAGGTACTGCTGTGCTCTCTCTGACACTGAAAGGAGATAAATCTTTTCAAGAGGTCATTAGAACAGGAGCAAACTGTACTGGCAGCTGAGCCAATGCAGGTATACCCTGCTACAGTTCCCTCACTTATCACCTGCTAAATAAACTGACCCAACGAGTCAGTCATTGCGAAAAAATTATGTAATACGTAAAAATTCTGAACTAGTAACCTCCAATGTTCTTTGAACACTCAGGAATAACCCCTGCATTAGTCACGGAGCAGCAAGTACAAACTAACACTGCCATGGTGAGTCATGAACAAGAGACTTGGCATCTCTCACAACTTTGTGTAACCCTCCTCCTCATGTTCTTCCACTACAACCCAATGTCTCCCAAACTGGACACACAGTACGAGCACATCTGCGATGCTGGCTACATCCCTACTACATCCCGTCAATGACTCATCCAAGTGTGCCCCAATCAACTAGTGCTCTGTGATCTGCGCTCCTCTGTGCTTATGCACATCTATCCATTAAAACAGATGCATTCCTGTGTTGGATCTTTATCTAGCTAAATTTCACCCAAGACAATTCAAGTTAAGCAGTCTAGTCTTCTGCTTCCTATAGGTGTTTTGCATCAACAGAATTCACTTCCAATCCCTCAGTAAATCTACCAAACTACAAACAGCACTTTTCCAGTTAAGCAGTCTTCACTGGATTTTGTCAGTCCTTCTGTCAAAGGGCAAACTTCAAAACCTGCCATCTTGGAAGATGTTTCTGAAAGCTTCTCCTTCAAGCAGTAGGCACTGTAGATTAACACCAGGCCTAATCAAAATGTCTGAATATTTGTCAAGGCCGAATTGCCAACTGAACCTTCTGAAAGCTTCTAATTCACTTAAAATAAACACTAAACACAGTCTAGAGACATCTGCCAGTGTCTAGGAAGGCAGGGCCTCTAGAAATACAGGATGTATGCTATAGTTACACAATATTACGTTTCCAGAAACAAGGCAGTATTGCCCGTCGTATTTAACTGCAGACTAAAATGGATTCAGTCAATGTTTAGATCAATGTATCATCAGTAAGGTCTCAAAAAGGCAGGGTCAGTTTGTTTCGTTTGGGTTGTTTTTTTGTTTTTTTTTTTTAAATAAAATCAGAACTGGTTCAGGAGTTGAGCATGAGAATGTTAAGATCTCCAAAACAAAGAATGCCAGCTAGAACAGATGTTTACTTCCTGCCAGTGCAGCTCCTCCTCCTCAGGTTAGTATTTGTCTCAATCACTACAGATAGTAGATCTGAATGGACACTCATAAGAGTTTACAGCTATTAAAATGGCAAATAATTCAATAAAACTTCCTCTCTCTACAGCAAACACAAAAGCAAAGGTTTACTTTACCATTCTTCCTGGGTTTCTGATGCTGTATTTCTCTGCATGGATCACTAAGACAACAAAAAGACCGAAACTGCAGCAATCCCGTAATACTCCCAGCAGGCAGGTTTACGTAAGGTAACTATGTGCAAGAAGCTCTTATGAAAAAGCAGAACAGAGAAGAACATGAAGTGTATCATCAAGGCAAGCAGAACCCTTGGCTATGTGATCTGCAATTCAAACATCCGATTCTTTGCAAAATTACCTCCCTTGTTTCCTCCCAAATCCATGGTAGCTGCTGGCATTCTGTAAGAATTTCCCATTACACTTCATGACACTGTAACGTAAATGGATGGGCTGCAGAAGGAATATCCATCTCTGTGTCTAGGAACTACAGCTGCTCTCTTACATCAACTGACACCAACGATAACCATACTTCACTTACAATAATTGGGTTCCTATACATTGCTTTGTAATCATTCACCGAAGATGCAGAGGATAATGAAAGCAGAAATGGGAAATGTATTAGTCCATGCAGGAATCTGGTAACAAACTGAAATGCCATTTCCTAAAGGATATTTAGAGAACCTTTACTGTGAAAGCAGAAGCTGAAGCTGCTTCTACCACTGCTTCAAAACCACAAATGTTAGAAAAGAACTGTGAATTCTATACCTAGCTTCTTTCTTTACAACTATTCTTTCCATCCAGCCCCGGCTCTAAACTGAATGTAGGAATTCAAGGTATGTTGCAGAGGGTGAGCAACTTCCCCCTTGCACTTTGAAATGGAGAATCATCCTTTTGCTGCTCCAGGTCATGGTTAATCTGGCAAAACCAGAAAAAGCCTTCTCTGGTCCCAAGAACACTCTACTTTTCTTCTCCATACAAAACATCAAGAGATTTTAACTTCCAATTACTAAAAATTTAACTCAAAATTGCGGACAGCTTTGATAAAAGATGCCTGGCAAAACACACCTTAGTATTTGCCAAATTCTAACATAAACATGTATTTACTTATTTTAAGGCTAAATACTTGAAAGCTGCTAAGGCCAGGACACAAGGCAAGCTGCACTGTTTTACCTGCCAGCTCCAATAAGCCCAGAGAGTGACCTTCTCAGCAACACAGGCCCAGATCTCTTAAACCTGAGGTGGAAAGAAAAGGAATTAGCATGTTCAATTAAGAAAAAGAATCTGCTGTTAACTATGCAGCCTGGAATTTGCGTGTATTCGGACAGCAAACCCTGGGTTAATGCTCCTCTAGCCTCTGCAGTTTATACAGTTAAATCAGTGGTAAATAAGCCTAAATGAAAAGGACAAATATTAATGGGTAAAAATCTCGAACTCCCAGCAAGGAGTTTCCTACACTGCTGAATAAAGTACCCTCAATAACTGCATGTGCTCTTTGCAGTCAGGCAGTGACATCTGGCTGATACGTAAGTGGTTCCCAACATCCCACGAGTCACATGAGTGAAGCTGCAGCTTCTGCACAGCCCCGATAGCTGGTGTTTGTGAGAAGGCTGTGGGAGCAGACTAACAAGGGAGAACGGCAAACAGCTGAGCAATTAGTTCCCCTCTGATCAGTACACAGTGGGCTATACGCATCACCTCTCATCTCAGACAGATACAGGAGCCTCTGAGAGCTCAAGGCTCTCCATCACAGGAGACTGATCATCTCCAATTTCTGCTTTGTATTTGTGTAAATCTACCTCTTCCTCACCAGCAGCTTTGTGGACTTCCATTTTATTATCCCTAAGATGCAGACAGTTAGCCTGACAGTGTTTCAGCTTCATAAAAATCAGCTCAGGACCTCTGCACTGCTAGTCCTTGATGGGCACGAGTGCATTTTAGAAACGGTTGAAGGAGGGAGATATTAAACGTATACCTTGCCAACTTTCAACAAATCAACAGATGACACATTAACCTCACGCTGACTATTCCTTACAAACTCATCCGTTCCCTTAGTCTCTTTGGTCAGTAACAAGCAGAAATGGTTTGTCCGCAGAACCACTGATGGCTCAGTCAGCATTCCAGCTTTCCCTCTCAGCATTGCAAGCAGAGGAATCAGCCACAAAGGGTTCATTCCTTTTCCTCTGATTAACACACACACACACATTTACACATGGCAAGCGCCGCACATATTTTGGTATTGCTTAAGAAACATCTGGGTTAGGCAAGCAGATGCTGGAGCAATGGAAATCGCCTTACTGGTTCTATGAACGACTAACTACAAAACAGGCCACAAGGTGAAGACAACATTTCTGAAGTTAACACATTCATCACAGCAAGGGCAATCTGCCTACTGTGCCAACTCCAGAGGTTGTGTGTTGAGCCCAATGCACGTAAGTGCTCTAACTTCCTAACAGCATCACGATGAATAATGTCAGTCATTGCATAAGCACAGAAATGGTAGTCTCTCTATTGCTGGTAGCAATAAAGGGGCAGATATTCTGGACCAAAAAGAAGGACCCATCTAATTCTGTGTCTTGCCTAAGGGAGTTGCCAATACTAACTTCCTGAAAAAGCAGGATGTAAAAAAAGCCCTACAGATAACAGCTTTCCTCACAGAGAAAAAGCTAACCTGGTTATCGAGTTTCCTTTTGCAATGCCCCATCATTTTGAGCCAAAAAGGCTAACAACAACATCCACTGCACTCTAAGTGATCCTCCTGGCTCCAATGCCTGCAGCAGCCTCGAAGAAAACGTGTGGCACAATCTTTCTCACTCAGTTATACACAGATGGAGAACAATTGCATTTTCTCTGTTTCCACAGAAAAGCAGCACTAAAGGTGACACTTCGACTCAGCTTTTCTCTCATTTCTGTTTTCCAGTGTAGTTTCTTCAGAGACAATAGCCAGATCTAACATAGGGAAGAAGAGGGCTAGCCTCTTCTGAATCCTATCCAACCTGAAATACTGGCTTTGTTGGCCAGAGGCCCAGGTGAGGCTGTAACTGTGACACTATATGCAGTACCTTTGCTTAACCTTTTCCCTCCCACTTTGCCAGAATGCATTTCATATATTTTGACATGTTAGCAACAAAGACGATTTCATATGCATCTTTTTATTTCTCTCCCCAATTGACCATGCCTAATGCACTGCTCTGCAGCAACTGCAATCTGTACGTCCCTTCCAAACTGAGTCAGATGCTAGGCTGCGTCTTGCAAGCACTCAGTATCCCCAGGGCCACAGGCTGCTGTGCCAAGTGCCTCCAGCCCCATCGTGCCTCCAGCCCATCCCGGGGAGGGGCTCAGCAGCACCCTCACCTTTGGCCAACTGCTCCCTCAGTTCCACCCCTCCTGAGTCAACCTCAAGAACAGCCAAGTGAGCAACGACCTGTTCTCTCTGTTGGGTCCAAACAATGGTCTGTCATCTTCCAAACACAGAGAATCCAGGTTCTTTACACAGACTTCCTTTCAGACAGAGAATCCTGCAACTTCGTGGTAACTTGAGATGTTTATAAACATTTCTCTAGTCATGCCAAAGCTAGCTGACAAAAAAAAAGCACCGCCACCCAAAAAACCTAAGTGTTCAAACAAATTCCTGGGACACATTGTCAGCAGCTAGGTCTGGCAGTTGTGAAACTCATTGTCTTTGAACATAGCAGCCGTTCAGGAGTTTCTGCCCTTAGCTCCTTACTGGGGAAGACCATTTCTTCTGAAATTTTAAGAGAGTTTTACTCACCATAACCCCCCCCCCC
>Ga0065711_1042372_pt1 | contig 15431 bp, 11 predicted proteins | sample Hoacrofraction12_FD_59098 | JGI IMG/M metagenome (GOLD analysis project Ga0065711, IMG submission 59098) | Hoatzin crop microbial communities from Cojedes, Venezuela - Epithelial fraction 12 v2 (version 2) | ecosystem: Host-associated > Birds > Digestive system > Esophagus > Crop | place... | reverse complement strand
GGGGGGGGGGGCTGCCAGTAGATACTACAGACTATTTTATATTATCTCTACAGCGTAGTCCACACCAGCACCCATCACTGAGATACTGATGATGTGCTGAAGGACAGGCATTTATTGTCAGCAGGAGATAGCCACCGCAGCTGAAGATTCTGTAATTACTGTTTCTTAAGAGAAAATGAAAGATTTGTTATTCACATAACAGTCAATGAAGGTCTTTTCTGGAACAGAATAGTGATTTACTTACAGGCCTTCATCTGTACGTCACATTATATTATGCAAGATTAAATGGTTTAATTTTTTTCAAGATGTGATTTTAGGTAATGTGTGGATCCTCCAGCAGTAATTAAATGGACAGAGGCTACTTGTGCTCTCTGCTGTTCCCCTCCCAGGCAGCCTGGTACAGGGGTACCAGTGGGGACTCTCTCCTCCTGCCCAGGCTCTTTCTGGCTTTATTTCTTTAAACTATGAAACCACAGGTAGAGAAGATTTATATTCTGTCATTAGATAAAGGTCTTCAGCTGAGATCAAAGCAGTTGGCTATAATTGCAGAGAGAAGGTTGCAAAACAAATCCTAATTTATCAGCAGGGATTTTTCACCCCCTTAAAGCATGTACCATCTACAGCAGGCAGAAGAGATAGGAAGCCAGAGGAAAAGAAAAACCATCAGTCATTAGAGAAGCTGCCCTCATTCACATTTTTGCCATTAGCTATGACAGAAATCCTAAACAGGAGATAAAATCTCCGTGCTGTGTGTTATTACGTGTCTCTCACAAAATATCTTTTAAATGAAGAACATCGCATGCGCAAAGCCATGGGATCCCACCACTGCAATGTTTCTGCCTTCTCTCCATCCTCTTCCTCCCACATTCCTGCTAAAGCTGAGACCCCGTTGTTTAACTCCAGCAGAAACTTCAGGAGAAAGCACCATACCAGACAGAGGCAGAACAGAGCAGACAGACCACAAGATCCAACGCCTACAAACCGAGGACAGACAAAGTCTGATGGGAAATGAATCGCATCAGTTTTAAGTGAGTGTAATTAATCACCAGCAGGTGATGGAGGAGCAGTGGAACCACCGATGCTTGAAGGCTTTATACCAAAACGAAAAGTTTGATCTGAATAAGGTGCCCATCCTGCAGTTGTGCCCACGGCGCAGAAATTAATGAGTCCATCATCTGCCAGATGACAAGGTAGGTCTGACAACCCCGAAGTCCAACATTCCACCAAACCAGAAAACTACTTCACAAGGAGGAGCCCCGGCTGCTGGGGAGCCCTCACACCTTCCCATTTCAAACGGCCAGAGGATGGCAAAGAAGGGCTACCCAGCGCAACTGCCCTTCCTCACGGCAGGTGAACGTCCTCCCTGTGTGCACTAAGTCATGTTGAAAGAAGCTGCTGCAAGCTGTAAACCAACGGTCAAATGAATTTATGGAGCTGCACCCCCTTGTTTACACTCCCAAATCCTAATTAGTGCATTTAATTCTCAGTTAAAAACGCCCAGGAGGCATTCCGTCACCATACTACTGTTGGAGGCCAAGACCAACCTCACCTCATCTCCACAGCAGTACCTCAAGGCTACAACATCCACCATGTCATTATAGCCCTCCACCATCATCTTTAAAACACAGAAATGAATTCCAAGCTTCTAAAAAGGGATAGAAACAATCAGCATAACCAGCCCCAAGCCTTGCCAGCAACAGGTATCAAGCATAGAGTTGTTGTCCTTGCTGCCCCTCTTTCAGCACCAGCCTTGGCCGTTCAAACCCACCCCTCGTGTTCTCCAAGATGTATTGCATGCCATCTCAAATGATGGCCAAGTCTTTTGAAGAATTAGTTACTGTGCTGCAGTTTTCACTCCCCCTCTCAGCACATCCCAAAGATACTCTAATTGAAGTACCTTCCGCTGAAGGGTCTCACCAGACCTCCTGCCTTGGTCCATGACCGCTCCCACCCTGGCATGTCTGAGAAGCAACAGCCCCACGGTGATAAGGACAGGGACTGGACCAGCTCGGCTGTTCGGGGAGGAATCCAACTACTTCATCCTGGATCTAACCTGTAGTATGCTAACAAAGCCCAATAGTCATGGCTCCGGTGCTTGGATGCTGAAAATCCTCTCCACTGCATCCCCCTTTTCCAGCCAAGCTCTCGTCCCTCCCTTCTCCCTGCATGGCTGTGGGAACGTGGTTCAAACTTCCCAGACTGGAAATCCAAGGGCCAGTGCTGAATCATTCAGAAATGTCAGAGCTAGATGTTTGCACAATTTATTTGCCATTTTATTCGCTATTTTATGTACATATCCTGCCAACTGGCCTTGTAGAAAGTCCTTCTGAAATCATCTAAACGGGGTCTGTGCTGCAGTGACTCACCTGTAGGTTCCACAGTCACACTTGTACCTGGCTGTCCCACCCACGTTACCCGCCGGCCTTGCTCTGCTGTAAGCCAGCCACACCGGCTTACATTTAATGTCACAAAAAAAAGATAATTCATCTGATCACACAGGCATGAAACTGTGGGCACGGAGATTACCTGAAACCCCCCCAGCACACAGCTCCCACGCCAAGCCTGCACCCAGCCAGGACAGGGACAGTAACAGCATTCAACCCTGCCAGACTGGTCTTAAAAGTCCCATGTTTTAGCAAAATTACTCCAGAGCTGCTCCTCACATTCCCAGATACTCAGCTACTCAGTGCCCAAAACCACCAACCCCCCCCATCCAGTCCACAGGATCTCCAGGAAGCAGCATGCTGCAGCCGCAGCCCCACGCTGCCAAATCAAACAGGGGCTACGTTACTGATGGGATCACGAATGCAACCCATGAACTAAAAACTCGTAGGTTAACTCCCAGAATTGCAACCGGCTGCTGCACTGGTGATGGAACCTCCACAACGTGGCTGCATGGCCGGGTCCCTCTCCCTCCCTCGTACGCAGCAGACTCCAACCAGCAGCTCCGCAGAACAAGCATCTATGATTTTCATTTGTGCTTCTTCCCAGATAATTGAAGTGAATCATATAAATGGGTGGCACCAAGAAAAATCATCCATTTGAAAAAACTGGGCACCCTCTGGACCTTCAAATGTCCGCCTCAGCCCACCTCAGTGCAGCCTCTCAGGACCTTCTCAACATTACGACAAGAGAAATAGGGTTGGAGACCCCAACCATCCTTGGTCCCGGTGTGTTCCCCTGGGTCAGGAGAGCACCAAGGAGGAGATGCAACGGAACCCATCCGCCTGCAGACAGGCACTGCACCACCGCTTCAACCCTTCACAGAAGCTTCAAGAAGGATTTCGGTGTTGCACAAACTTTTGGGACCAGGCTGAATTGCCACTTGTGAACGTACCACGGTCATCACTTCAGCAACTCTTCAGTGCAGGAGAATAAAAGAATAAACAAACAGGGAAAAGAGGAAGGGCATCCATCATACACTTGACTACCTCAAATCTAGAAGCTAAAAGAGGGGGAATAAAGAACAGTATTTTCTCCTTTTACCTCAGCCTAGCATTAAAAAGACAAGATATATTCCTGACTATAAGCCTCTATGAATGAAAAACTGGCAGAGTCAATAAAATGTGAAGTAAACCTAATTCATTTTTACTATATGACCTACTTTCGGCAGGTTTTGATTCACACGAGCGGCTAGAGCTTCAAGGTGGTGATTCGGCAAGGTCTGTTCATTAAAGTCATTCTTTTCTTTACGGCTTTCAGCTTCAAGGGATCAGAAAACACATTTCTGTCAGAGGCATTCTCCAAAAAAGTCCCCTCGACACAAATCTGGCAGCAGCCAGGGAGAAAACGGACACGAATGCAAATGCTGCTTCAGAACCCAAAGAAGATGGAAATGAAAAAAGTCATCATTGCTGGCGGCAACGACCCCTCCGCCGCCCTCAAACACCCGCTGGGTCCCAGCCGAAGCCCTGCGGGGCGGGCAGGGATGCTCTGGGGGGACTAGGGCCACGGTCCCCGCTCCCCTCACATCCCCTCGCTGCAGCCGTGGCTCAAGGGCCGGCCTCGCAGGTGCCCAGCCGCCCCGGATCCCAGACTGCCCAACGAGGAATGCCAGCGTTGGTGCCCGTTTGCTCCGATGGGCCAGGATGCGTCCCCGGGACGCGGGGCCGGGACCCCTGGAACACCCCCCAGGCAGCTGCAAAGCCTTTGGGGCTTCCACGCCGTGCTCCCTCCCACCCTCACAACTCTGATAATTGATACAGCCCTGTCAGTTTAAAAATGATTTTTTTTTTTTTCTAACCCCATCTCCAGAGAAAAAAGGGAATATGAAATAATCCGCTAGCTCTTAGTTCTTCATCACACCCAACTAGTCCTTGAGCATTAACCGGGACTGGATCTTAGACAAAATGCGGTGGAAAGTGATGTTCCCTTGCGACTCGAGCATCCTCTCGCCCCTGCGCTGCAGCAGAAGCCTTGGCAGCGTCCGCTCGGCCACCGCCTCTGCCGAAGGAGGAGGCTTTCTTCTTTGTGGTGCATCTATACTGGTCTGTCTCTGGTTTATCTACCCACGCAGTCTCACGGGACAAAGACAGAATATAATTTCATCTCCCGAGCATGTGAGGGCCAGTAAAATAAAGGGGAGCATGGTTAACTTGGGTCAGCCTCGCAGGCACAGAACACGTCCCCAGTATTCGCCCTCAGACACCCCAGCAGCACCATTTGATTGCAAAAGGCTGTTCAGATGCTTGGGCTGAGCATGTAAATCACTGTATTAGGAACTAATATGGGCGAGATTGAGCCAGCCCTCGTTAAACAACCACAGAGGCGATCTCCCTTCCTTACTGCAATGCCAAGCAAGCTGGGTGCCTCGCCTCTACACAGCCCAAAATCGGTGAACCTGTGGGGAGCTCAAGTTAACAAACAAGCATTCGTTGCTTTGCATGCAGATACCTCGTTCTGCTCAAAATAATACGTGCTTCGAATTTTTCGCAAGCCACCCCCAACACCAGGGCAGCTATTCCAGAGCGTGCACGTCGCATCCTCATTCCCTGCGCTGCCCGAGGCAGCCGGGGATCCTGCAGGACAGGGAAGGATGGATGAACGCACAGATCCCTCCGCTGCAGTTCACGCTGGCTGCCCAGCCCCACCTTCAAGTATCTCCAACAGCATTAGGCAAAATTAGCAAGAAAGAGTATTTTGACAAAGGCTGCAAACGCTGCACCGGGATAACGCGGCTCTGCAGCAAGCCACCGCTCGCCAGAGTCACCGTGGCAGAGATCAGTTACAGGCCCTTCAGAAAATCAGAAGAATCTGCCAAAATACTAGTAATTAGAAAATAAATGGTTCCTTTCTGTGCTCTCCCGCCGCTGGCTAACAGCTTCGCTCTGGCGGGCAGACGAAGGGCACTGTCACCCCCGCAGCCGCTGCCAATTAGCTGCTCCCGCGTTCCTCGAGGAGCAGAGCTGCTTAACCTCAGGCCGGGGCACGGAGGCAGCAAAAGGCATGAGGCTGAGAAAGGGGAGCCTTGGAAGAGCTCTTGTTACCCGTCTGCGTGTCGAGTGAAGAGAGCTAGCTGGGAGAGCAGCAGCTCCGGCTGCAGAGACGCATCAGAAACAAAGCAATGCCCCAGAACGGGAACCAAAGCTCAAAAATAGTGCGCGTTCCCCAGAGAGGTATTGCACTATACACACAGTTTGGGACAAGGAACAAAAGACGAGGGGGGAAAAAAAAAAAGAAAAAAAAAGAATTTAAGCTTTTCTACTAGGAAACCATTATTTGAATATTTTGGGTCAGAAGAGTTTCCTTCCCCCATCACCAACGCAAACGATCTGGGAGAAAATGTCCTTCCTGTGAAAAGGGGAAAACAATGTCTGTGCTGAGCCTAGAGAATGAAGCAATGAACCCTCTACAGCTCAACGGAACAGAATCACAGAATCGTTAAGGCTGGACAAGGCCTCCAAGATCATGAAAATAAAATGCCACGCAAGCTTCTAGGCAGAGTTGAGACTGACCTTCAAGCCCTGCCTGGCTGACCCTAGCCTTCTCATAAGGGAGATTAAATAAAAATAAAAAATCATGCCCCACGCCTTGGTGTTCTGATGCTCACAAACACCCTCCTGGCCTCAGCCCCGCATCGCCAACAGTCCGTATATTTAAGACTTAATTGACTTCTGTTGCCTTGAAGCAAAACAGGCAGTTATACAAATCAATACTCTTGGGGATTTTGAATGCAATTGGGGGATTATTCCAAAATAAGTTGCTATCAGCCTCCTAGGAGACATGAAAAGGTCGTGGAGCAGGCTGCAGAACATTTCCCCAGCCTTCCTCAAACATATTTAAATCTACGTGGTTTCTCTATTTAAAGGCCTTCTTTGAGACTTTTTCCAAAAGTCCCCAAAAAATCATCAAATAAAGCGAAAGCGCTTCGCAAAAGGAGGACGAGTAAGGACAGCAAGTGTCGGCAGGAGAACAGACTTCGGTACTTCTATGAACTCTGGCTGCAAAGCCACGGGCAGATGGAAGCAGCAGTGAGGGAGCTCTGCTCAGCTCATGGCATGCGGGAGGGCATCTGTGCCGCCCAGCACCGGGCACCTCACTTCGGCGCCGCGATCGCCGTTCCTCGATGTCACCGCTCTCCGCGGCCGGGACGAAGGGCAGGGGCCGACGCAGGCATCGCCTGCGGTGAGACACGCGGTACCCGAGGCGGGCAGGAGGCAGCGGGCTGGCAAAGGGCGCGGAGCAGGGATGCAGGGACGGGGAGAGCCCGCCGGCCCTGCTGCCGGGCAGCTGCCAAGCCCGCCTGCGGAGATGCTGCAGCACCGCGCTCGCTTGGCTCAGCACGCGTCAGGAGCCGAGCTGCCTGTGAGTCACAGCTCTGCACCACTCGCTGCCCGCTTCCCTCCCCTTCCAACAGGCTTGAGTATTATTTTTATTATTATTCCTCTCTCCTTTCTTTGTGGTTTTTTTTTTTTCCCCCCTCCTCCTTTTTTGACTCACTGGCTGTTTCACCGCTAGCCAAAATATCTTCTGCTCATGGGAGGGAGCTGCGGAGAGCGAAAGCCAGGGCTGACAGGAGCGCCTGCCAGCCCCAGCCCCAGCCCCAGCCCCAGCCCGCGCCCACGGCCGCAGCGGAGAAGCAGGTGGGATGTGGACTTTTATTTTCCACTCATTCAACCGCAGAAACTCCTTGAAGGAGATTTGCTAGCTCTCTGAAAGCTGCGATAACAAAGCAGCTTTTCAGCGTTTGATACACTGACTCAGGCTCTAAAAGCCTCTAATTTTTCCATTAGCTCCCAGCTAACGGGATGTCTCCAACCTCACCAGTGGGTTCCTTTGTGCAGGGACTCAACTAACCTCTGGCACAAGCTGGAGACATTCTTTTTCTTCTCCTTCCACCTTGATTTTTTTTTTTTTTTTAATATTAAACCGAGTCCACAGAGCCAGGAAGACTAAGTGCCCCCGCTGTGGCATTCCTGCTGATACCTGTGGGAATGCGCCTGCCGAGAAGTTGATGGGAACAGGCTCACAGCGTTGCTCTCCAGATACCGCAGCTCAGGGCAAACCTTTGTGCTATGAGACCATTTCTCAGCACGACCTTTGATGAAGATGCAGGCTGGGGACGTGCTCCAGCTGGGCCACGACGGACCTAGTGACAGCTAACATGGCCATCGGTGTTGCGGCTGGATGCACAAGCATGTCGGGGTTTGAAAGGGCAAAGGTGCACACATCACCCACGTTCAGTGTTTGCACAGGACCCACCCTGTCCCAGCTCATGGATGGGGAACGCTCATGAAGGTGAGCGTTCATTGTGAACACACCAGAAAAAGAGGCGTCCAAAGCTACTTGAAAAGGGCAGATGCCATCCATCTTTGAACATCTGACAGACACAGCCTAGGCAGACACACACAGATGCTTCAGGTCTTACCACCAGCTGACAGGCAGCATCTAAAGTCATCTGGGTAGTTCAGTCTTGCCTCCCCATCCCGCTGCTGAGGTTGATGAGTAACCTTCAGAAAAAGAGGTCTGTCCCATTCCACCAGCCTACACAGGCCACAGACACAGAGACGAAGATGCCACCAGCAGAGCAGAGCCAGGCCAGGCTCTGCAGAAAGGGGTTTGCTGCTCTGACTGGCAGCTGTGGTTTCCATGGTTAAGCTTTCATCCAGAAGTCAAAGCTACCTGCATACAACGTCAACTAACTCAGTTTTAAACAGTGAACCCCACAGCACGACACAGTCGCCTTCCTCTTTAGAAAAACACATCTCTTTGCAGATGCCTTCTGCCTGTTGAGACCTCAGACATGTTTGCACCCTCCATAAGCGACCGCAGCCAGTGCCAGGCCCTGCGAACACACAGACTGTGTGTGACACCGCCAGAAACTGTCCTGGGTCCAGGTAACCCGTGTCCGCGGCTGCCCTCTTGCTCAGCTCCCTTTCACCAGTTCCTCAAAGCATCCCCCGACTCTGCTAAACGTGATCTCGTTCCTACGCCGAGCCAGCCGAAATGCAGTTTGTCAGCATCAGTTCTGCGCTCCCGTAGGCTCTCTCCTTCGCTGCTGAAGACAGACCCACGTCTCCGCGGGACCTCAGCCGAAAGGGCCCCCTTCCTTTGCACTGTCTGCACCAGCAACGGCTCTCCAGAGGACGAAGCAACTGGGAAGCTCCCTCCCTGCAGCTACCAGCCTGCTCTACACTGAATGTTGAGCTGAAGATGTGCTGAGACTCGTCTTTTTTTCCCCAGCAGCAGTTTCCCCTCAGTACTGACCCCAAAGCCAGTCTCTCCTTGCTTGAGGACTCAAGGTCGGTCGGACCTTGGGAGAGGCAGAAGATATCTGCTCTAGGATGGTTTGTGCACATACAGAGCACATCTCTCAGGCGAACTGAGTAATCTGGGTACTTGGTAAATGAGCTGGTGCTTAATGCAAACACTCCTGCAACCCTCATGCCTCTTAACCTATTTGCTAAATACAGTGTTTTCTGCTCCAGTTGCACCTCTGCTTTTTCCTCTGGGTGGATCTCTTTTCTTTCACAGGATTTTCTGCGCTTCCATTCCTTCTGCTAAAACCGGCAGTACATCTTGTAGTAGCCCCTAATGGTTGGCATCAATAAAACATGACCAGCCTTCCAAGTCTTTTGTTCTCCAGTCAAACATATATTTGCTTTCTCCCTTTCAGTACTATTCTCCTCTAAGCACCGGCTCAGCTGGGGCACTTCTGCATCGCCGCTGCTGGGCTGACATCCTTTAGATGGATGTTGTGGGACCGGTCACCCCCGAGAGCTGCCTTACCCCTCCATCATTCCGAGGTGCTCATCTATTACAAACATTTCCCTTCACATTTTCCTCTGCCGCTCCAACAAAACATTAACATCCCTATCAGATGCATTACATTTGCTACACATTTTTAGGTAGCTCTGCTCCACACCGTTTTATTAGAAGCCTTTGTACTCATTAAGGCCTGAAAGAATGAGTGCCAATGGCCTTTTGTAGGTTAATCCACAAGAGATCAAGAGAGTGCAAGACATTCTGTCTATTCAAATTACTCATTTTACAGTATAATAGTATGAATATTAATATTGTCCATTGAAGAAGTGTGTTAATTAGGGTGCTGGCAGTTTTCTGGACCACTGCCACCCAAAGTAAGCATACAGAGGTACGTGACTGTTCATGCTGAGGTTCCAAATTGCTGTTAACGACAGCGGCATGCTCAGTTCCACTGCAAGAGCCAAATAACCAAAATAATTAGCGAGGCAACAACCTACAGAGGGTTAATGTTACTTATTTTTCCGCTACTAATTTCAGTTATTCCCCTTCCTAGAAAAGCAGTATTTAACCAGACCACAAATAATTTGCATAGCACACATGTGCTAGCTGCTGGGAGGTTTTTAAGCAAACAGAACAAATGCCTCATTAATAACTGAGCGCCAAGAAATGCAGAAAGAATTTTGTACCAGACTACCAAGAACCATAGCAGCTTATTTTTCTGATACTTGCCTCAGATTAAACACTATGCTCCTTTGACAGGACTAGTTTGAGCAAATGAGAAAATGGGGAAGGCAAGGTCCACATACGTACAAGAGGGACACATACCTGGGAAGTCGTTAAAGTTCACACACGATTTTCTTATGCAGGTAATGCTTCCACAAGCTCAGGATCAGGCCTGGCCACTGGTACGTTGATAGCACTTAGATGATCTTTAACAGATACGATATTCCCCCTTTCCAGTTTCTGTGTCTATTTTTATCCTGTAGCATGGGTGTGCAATCTCCACTCTAGTCTGCTGATCTCGAGGATAATCTTCATTTTCTGCTAGCAAAATGAAAGGTCAGCTACGGACCAGACACCAGGAAGGTCTCCCAGACGCTGGGTATTTCAGGACCTTGCCACGGAGGAAGCAAGCAGACGTGCGGCACCAGGTACCGCTGACCCTAGGACACCACCATCAGTTCCCCAAAACGCTTGAGATTTGCAAGCACATTCTTCTTCCACTATGGATTAAACCCTAAACCTTTCAGAAGCTTTTGCAAGAATGAGATTTGCATCAAACGGTCCAACGTCGATAAAAAACCTATACGTTTTCTTTGGCTGTGGTGTTTTCCCAAGGTGAAGGAAAAGCACGCTAGGTCCCTTGGCCATTGCCTGTTCTGCTTCAGGGGAGGTATTTTCCTTTGGGATCACTCTAAGTTGGGAACACGAATCGAGGTTTCCGACCTCTGAAGCCACTGCCACAGCTATAAAGGGTTGAGTCCTTCCACTCCTCGGCGAGGCTGCAGCCAAAACCTGTTTTCACAAACTGGGGTTTCTCAGCATGGTGGGACTGACAAAACTTACAATATCTCACCCTCTCCAACATATTAAGAAGTGTTAATTTTGGCTCATATCCATCAGTCAAGAGATCCAGTCTCTCTTGCAGGAACCTTCAGTTAAAGAGTCCTAGCCCTATTTACCAAAGCAGAAGCTTGAAAACATCTGCCAAGACACGAGGACCTTGCTGCCAGAAGCTCTCAGCAGCCTGGCCCACAGGGTACGTCAGCAGAAGAAAGAGGTCTACTGGCACAGCTGAAGGTCGGGTCCCTTTGTGCCCCAACGTAAACGAAGGCATCTCAGATTAAAGCAGACTTCTGCAAGCGTGGATGACCAGGGCCTCTGGTTTCCAGATTCCCAGCCTGACACACAGGGCCCCGGTAGAGCTTTCACATGTGCCCGTACCTTGGCGTGGGGCGAGAGAGGTTCAAACGCAGAAGAGTTTCGGGCTGCTGCCGACCATCAGCTGGAAGCAGCTGCAGAAACCTCTGATAATTCCCCAGGTTACCGAGCACTTTCCTGCTTAAATCCCTCCCTGGCCAGAGCTATCGCTTGTCACCCACCAAAAGCTAATCCTCTTTTTTCTGATTTCGCCTCTATCACCTCTTCCCCTCCCCCATGCGAGCGCAAACTACCTTTAATCTTAATTTCAGAGGTACTTTTCATGATGCTGCAGATGTGTTATCTGCAGCTGACAGTACTCGCCACCTATTTCTCCTTAAAGGACACTGCTTGACCTTGTAACAGCTTCCATGCCTCCAGCTTTGGAGGCTGAGCCTTTCTATTTGAATGGATCACAAGTAATCACTTTTCTGTATCCATTACTAGCAGTGAACCAGCTACCCAGAGAGCTCCTGCTTCGGGTTTTCGTTTTCTTTTTTCCCTCTGAATGCAGCATTTTTCCCAGGCAGAGACATATTATGGCAATTCAGACACTGACAACTGTGTAAATCACACCCAGGCAAAAGTTATTGATGACCTCATTCCAGTAAAGGATGAGATGATCAGACTGCCCCATGGTATTTTGATCATCTCAGAACCCTGAAATTGAAAGTCGCAGGCTCCATTTTGCTTGGAAATCTAACAAAAGGCATTAACGGTGACAAAAGGCACTTCCAGCATTTCTCTTAAATTATCTGATTTCACACCAGCAGTAACAAATACTCATTTTCCTTTATTAATACACTCACCTTGCCCATAACTGTTCTCATTTTTCTAATTTTGAATTAAAATGCTTTCGAGTTATTGATCCTTTCTACTAGAAATCTTTTCTTCCGCTTTTATTAGTTCTTGCCCACAGCCTAATTTTAACGACACGAACAGAGCACCCAACACCATCACCTTTGGAGCAGACCCGGCTCCCGGGACTCGACGTGATTAATCTCTCCCATGCAAGACAAGTCACGTTCTGCAGCCCCAGCTCGTCCAACCCTGCCGGCGTGCTTAGGTGGGTACTCTCACATCTTTTATTACAATATGTAATTAGCTTCTTTCTTCTGAAGCGCCTTCACAAATAGGTTTTGAACGGTCACCAGTGAGGGAACAAAAAAAACCCAACGCGCCGAGCGTATGCCGGAGCTTTCCAGAGCGTTTGCCCTTGCCCCGTCACTGGATTTCTCCCCATGCCAACCCATCGGCGCGCTCCCGCAAGCCAAGCGATGTTCCGTGGTGCGGGGACAGGGCTGGAGACAGCGACCAGCAGAGCCGCACGCTGCTGTAGCTACGCCGGGAGCTGCATCCCCTCCCCAGGGATGCGGGCTGCCCTCGCAGCCCGGCCGGGGCATCGCCAGCAGGCACATCCCATGGCCAGGGCTCACCGGGGCGAGGGACGGGGCTCACACGCTGGCCCCCCCAGCCACTTCCCCCACCGTATTTAAACCCAAGTGCTGACACGCTGAGTCCTCGCTAAGCACAACCCCAGGCACCGTACCACAGGTTTAGGGCTTTATCTAGAAGAAAGGTGGCAGATTTGGAGGAAGAAGGCTCGTCTTCGTCACATGGGCCAGCCCGGAATTGTGCTCTTACCCCAGCCCTTTGGCTAACCCGTGTCCCTTGCTACGTGCCCTCGCTGGCACGGCTCCGTGTGCAAGCCTGTATCTGCTGCGGAACAGCATGTGAAAGGCACCGATTTTCCTCAGCTGTGCCAAGCTTCAGCTAATACAAGCAGATGCAAAAAAACCCAGAAATAACAACAAAAAAACCCCCAAACCAAAATGCCAAGTTAGCCATTAGGGAGAAACAGGCTGCAAGATGGAGGTGCAGCCCTGGCACAGCGCTGTAGTGTTCAACCTGGGCCAGCAAATCTGCAGCAAAGCTAAATCGTAATAGCACATAATCACAGAATCATCAGGGTTGGAAAAGACCTCTCAATCATCAAGTCCAACCATCAACCCAACACCATCGTGCCTGCTAAACCATGCCCCGGTGCCCCTCCCGGAGCAGCAAGCTGCAGCCTGCATCGCCCGTGCCCGGCACAGCCCGGCACGCCAGCCCAGCAGCACGCGTGCAAACCCACTGCAGCCTGGAGCAACACCCTGCCCCGTCCACGTTGGCTTTCCAAGGCTAGACAGCGACAGACCTCGAATCCAACCATTCCCACGGGGGCTGAGCCCTGTGGGCAGTGGTCACTGGTGGGGGGCCATGCCCCGGACCACCCCCTGGCCGAGCAGCTCCCCTGCTGTACCCACCGCCCCCCCAAGCCCCTGACTGTGCGGATGCCAACGGCAGAGTACCCCGAGCCACGCTGCAGCTGCCACGGCTCTTCCACGCCGACGGACGCTGTTGGTTGTCAACTAAAAAAGAATAATAAGAAAATGTATAAAATACCCCAGGAGGTCTTTCTGTAGACGCCCCAGGGACCAGCTCGCTGCTTGGCTGCGACAGGACTTCAAGCAGACCCTAAACGTTTTCTGTGCGACCGGGAGGATTCACCCACTGGATGCTGCCCTTCAGCACCAGGGATCGAGACTTCATTTTTCTGCATTTTGGGCTGTTTCACGACTACAGCAAACGTTATTTCTTGCAAAGTCCAAGTGTGCAATTTAAAGCCGCGTTTCAGGAGCCTGCTGCTCTAACTCAAGATTTCCAATTTCTTCTGCAAACTACCCCTCATGTTAGCCCTACTGGCATTAAGATACACAATTCACAATTCATCTGTACAGGCTATTTACAGAAATTCTGCTGAATTGGCTGTCTTTCTACTAGTTATGTAGAGAAGAAAAGCTTTGGCCTCGATCCTGGACCTGCTGAATTGAAGTGTGAAAGAGAAAATCTCTGAAGCACAGGAACACGAAGGCACTTCCAACGCACACCAGCAGTGCTGCCCACTTCGGCTAGAACCATAATTGCCCTAACAAAATAAGAAATTAATGGCAAATCCAGTGGTATTTGCTATTTTTCCTAAGCCCTGATCGCTGCTTACATTTGAATTTCTACTTCCATAAAACATAAAGATGCTTTTCCAGCCTTTCATGTTGTCTGCAAGAGCTTCAAACTCAAGAGGTTTTTATGTACCAGGCAGGGAGGGGGTAGGTCAGCTGGAGACTTCTGGATGCTCAAGTTAGATACTTAATGAGGCATCATATTCCCAACTAATGGTTTTGTCAGGGACAAATTGCAACAGCAAAGAAAGTATTAGCATAAAGACTTCTCAACTGCACTATGTGCCGGAGCAGAAACATCCCATCTTTTCAAAAGGAGATGCAAAGCAGGAAAAAAAGAATAAGCTGGAAGGATGAAGTGGCTCCCTGGCTGCATCTCACCACTGCCAATGCAGTGCTGGGAGAGACCAGGTCTTTGGGGTCAGTGCATCCCCTTCGCTCACTGGACCTCAGCACTGGCATCAGCAGCGTCCCGGAGCCCAGAGATGCCGGTGCCGGAGCCCAGGGATGGCACGCTGTGCTGCTGACTCCCATAGGTGCCACCAGCTATGGTGGCAGATCACACCACAAATTGAAGGCTCAACTCCACACTACACTTCGTAGGGATTTTTTCTTTGTCATACACAAGCGGTGAACTATCAGGATTAAACCTAGTAGGTCTGAACATGGATAGACAGGCGTCGGAAAATGCAGGCAGAGACCTGAGCAACTCATGAAGAATTGGACTGCTACTATGAACAACCCATTGCAGTGACTTGCTTTGATTTCTGCTCCTTGGCATGAAGCAAACCAGCTTAACTCACGGCAGAGGTAAGTGCAGTGCTGCTCTCCACGGCCATGCCCCAGTCCTGACTCTGCAGGGACAGATCTGTCACATGGAGTTTAAAAGAAAAAAGTTCAGAAAGAAAATCTGCTTAAATTTGTTTTCTTTGTTGTTGAGGTTAAGATGTTCAACACCTCCTCAGCAACAGTCATCTACAAGTCTGTTTGGGTTTTGGAAAACGCAAACCAGCAGTGCCACGTGAGACACCGACCCAACTGCAGGCACACAGCCCTGCCAGCCCAGTGTGCTGGCCCTTACACCCTCACCGGGAAAATCAAGGATAAATGGACAAGGAGAAGGAGAGGCCTTGGAACAAGCTCCAAGCTTTCCTTTCCAACCCTCTGTCCAGTATGCAGACCACTACTTGCCATTACAACAGGGTTTCTGGAGGAGGAGCTTGGGTGAGAGCTCAGCAGCAAGAGCTCCCATCCCATCCCATCCCATCCCATCCCATCCCATCCCATCCCATCCCATCCCATCCCATC
>Ga0065711_1042377_pt1 | contig 15433 bp, 11 predicted proteins | sample Hoacrofraction12_FD_59098 | JGI IMG/M metagenome (GOLD analysis project Ga0065711, IMG submission 59098) | Hoatzin crop microbial communities from Cojedes, Venezuela - Epithelial fraction 12 v2 (version 2) | ecosystem: Host-associated > Birds > Digestive system > Esophagus > Crop | place... | reverse complement strand
AAAAAAAAAAAAAAAAAAGAACTATTTCTTATAAGTTTGGGTGAACAACTACATCTGTGAGACTTTGCCCTGTCTTTATGGATAGTGATATCCAGACAAGTAGGGGAAAAGCTCTTAAAGAAATAATAAATTGGAAAAAATTCTAGGCTGGTTCTTAAAAGAACTTCCCCATACTGTTTGATTGTTGGTCTTCCGAAGAAGAACATGGATCAAATACATCTAAATGAAATTTTTTTGTTGTTCTCCCTCTGTTTTATGGTTTCATTCAACCTCCGATTGGTTGTTTAAAAAACTTTAACTGCCAGATTGCCCTCATATGGATGTAATGTAAGTCCAAGGGAGCACCAGTTCTGTCTTTAAAGCTGCTCTCGGTTTTAACTGGTATCGGGAGAGCATAAGTTGACTATAATGTTATGTTGTAAGTGGTGTAAAATTTCTCTGCCTATGGTGATTTGTGCGAATTTTGCTGTTTTATCTTAGTGGTTCTAGATAAACACACTGGATGAATTGATTTTTGTCTTTATAAACAGATAGCTAATGCTAATATAATGATTGCTGTATTTTTACTGATTTTTTTTGAGGTATAGGTTTAGGCTTTCTTGTTAATGAAGTCTACATCATATTTCTCAATAAAATAAAGCTTGGAATAAGCTACCATTAACATTTTTACTCCTTTATATTCTGCTTCCAAAGCAACAGTGCTGTTCATGTTTTCATTGTGAGGAGCTCACTCTCAGACCAACAAAGTATCTTTCAGATTTTGGGTTGTTAGCTTACACAATAACAAAAGCAAAGCAATATAAACCACATCTGTAGAAACAATGGTGTCTCCACAGCATGAGTCAAAATATTATTATCCTTTCCAAGAGGTGTGTTTTGTGTTTGTTGCTTTTTAAGCTTCGTAGTTTGCACAGTACTAATTATGTTTCCTCTTGCATAAATGTCGAAGTCGCTAGTTTGAATTGCATGTTGATTTTATGATTTGTTTTTTGCCCCCTGTAATCCCCAACTGGCTGTATTTGTAGGAATTCATTCAGGCGGAACACAGATTGATCCTTCTAATTATTTCAGCAGGTGAAGTGGAAGATGTCTCAAATACAGGAAAGTTCACATAGCTGACCTTTCCATGGTTTACCAGTAGATCCCCATGCAGTGTCTCCATTCAGTTGAATTCCAAGCTTTTATGAAGTGAAACGAGTCAGAGCTCCCCCTCTAGCACTCACATAAGGCAGTATTCAGGAAAAAAATGAATGCTTGTGAATGGACATATGTAGAGTGGTATTTTTCCAGGGCCATCTTTCCTCACAGATTAGTAGCATTGTAGCTTCTTAACCTCAAAAGTACATCACCCTTACTGAGTTTACTGAATTCCGGTTTTGTGTTCTGTGGCAGCCCTCTCTTTTTTTGAAGTCTTCCCAGTACAATAAGATAACTGAGTTGTGGTTTTACACATTATCGGATTCTGTTGTAAATCCCTACTACAACACACATGCCTTTTACAAAAAAACCTTGGTGCCCAGCTTTGTAGAGGAGGTGACGAGTACAACAGTTATTCGCAGCGGAAGAATCTGTGGGTCACAAAGTTTTCTGCAGGTTGGGAGCTTATCAGTAGTGCTGGAGAGCATATTGATTTTTGAAACCCTCCTTCTGTGTGTGTTGCAGTACTTACTGAAGAAAATCCAGGGGATAAGTATTACCTGCCACTCATATTTAATGACATAACATCCCTCCATCACAGATACAGTTTCTCTCTAAAGTATTTGCTTGGTCTTGCCATGCAAATGTGGAAGACTTCTTCTACTGGAAGGCTAACAGTGATGGACATGTCTTTAATTTTCGCTTGCTATTGTTTTCTGCTTCTCTTCATTATGATGACTTTACTTTCTATCCAGCTTTAAAAAAACAAACCAAACCACACCCCCACACCTCCCCCCACAAAAAAAACAAAACAAAAATAATAACAAAACAAAAAAACCAGAACAAACAACTAGGGCCAAAAGAGAAGGCAATACACAGAAACTTCTGCGTACTGTTTGAAAAGAACTCTAAATGTTTCCTGCGTTATGAAATCTATACAGTCATAATGTGGAAAATAATAAAATCAGCCTGTGTGGAGCGTAGCTTAGTTCCACTGAATTTTCTTGCTATTTTAAAGTAATGAGTCTGTTCATCTATGTTGTCTGTTAGAGTTACTAGGAGCTGTTCTGTAACTTTACAGCAGCACCTTCCTGGGTCTCCCATAGGCCCTAATCCACAGGCTGCTTTAAGATTAACTGGAGTTAAACATGAAGTTCAGGCCATCGTGAACAGCTACAGAAAGTACAATATAAATCAATTTATCGCATCTTTTCAGTAGCCAGGGTGGATCTGCTCCTGTACGTAGGAAAGGTGATAATGGCCAGATTCTCTTTGGAGATCCTCTCTCTGTGGTCCAAGAGCTGAAGGCACGCAGCCACTAGGGACTCCAGGACACTTGCTGTCTCTCTTCACAGCTCTGTTTTGCCTCCTCTATTTGTTTGGCACTATGATTCAGGACATAACTCATGCAAAAAGACGGACATATTCAAGTGCTTTTTTGATTAAAGATGTTCTCTTGAACTGGAAGTTGAACTGCATTGCAGAGATTAGCAGAAGCAGTAGCTGAAGTCATTTGATGTGCCAGACCTTCAGAACTGAGCAGGGCCTTGGAAAGGAGAAGACAAGACCTCCAAGTCCCATTTTGTTGCTGGAGAATAGGAATTTTGTGGTGCACAGGTGCAGTGTTGCGGTAGCACAAACCTGCAAAACTGGAGATGTCAAGCAAAAGGCAAAGGACAGGAAGAACAGGTTTCTGCTACAAGCCAGATTTTTCTATGCATGTAGCATTTTTGGTCTTTCTGGAGAGCTGATAGCAAGATGGAGATTATAGGGTAAAATCAATGTATAATGCTTATCACAAACATTTAATAAAACAGTATGACAGTCTTCAAAATATTCATCTTTTCTCCTAATTTAGTAGGGTTATTATAATGTGCCAGTTAAGGACTAGAATGCTGTAAATACAAAAAGGTTCCCAAGGATGGAGGTTTGTCCCATTTGTTTTATTTGCAATTGATACTTTAGAGCCCAAATACAGAGCAAGATCATGTAGGTCTCTGGGGCTATCCTTTTGAAGTGATTAATTAAGGTTTCATTCCCACTATATAACATAAACAGAGAGAGGGAGCAAGCTCTGAAGAGCGACAGATGTAAAAAGGGTGAGATCTCATCCTGTACAGATGGGCACAAATGTTACAGTCCTAGAGAAATCCCCACAATAGAGAGGCTTGGGACAGGTGGAGAAACAGGTTGTCAGCAGTCCAAATCAGCCCTCAAAAGATGGTAGTGATGCAGTGTAACAGAATTGGTTGCTTAGCTTCATGTCAAATGAAGGCATCAAAGAATCTCCCTTTGAAGATATGAACATGCATGGCTAAGGCTTATCTTGAAGAAACTTGCAGTGACAATTTTTTTTTAAGACATATTATTAGTAGAGTCTAACTTTTTATGTTCTTTTTATGGTTTTCTCTGTACTTTTGTTTTCTGTATGTTAATTAAGGATTTAACCTTTTGCCTTCCTAGGGGAGGTTTCCTGTTCTAAAAGATGGTCAGCTCATAGCACTTAAGGAGAACTTGGATGAATTTGAAGATTTTCTTCCCAAAGGCCTCAAAGCCAAACATTAGTCTTCTATGTGGAATAACTATGGGGCTGTCAGAAGCTGAAGTGTTTCCCACTAAGTTAGAGGAGAGGCTTTGGAGTTTGAAAGCAACAGAATTGCATCCCATATGCACTAACTGATCAGTGTTGAAGACTGGGCAATGCAAAGGCAGCCTACGTGGTCCTGTGGGTGCCAAGTTGACGGGGGAAAATGTGTACCACGCTTTAGCGACAGGGATTGTTATGGGGCATATTTGAGAAAACAGGTGGGATATTAAAAAATGAAGTGCTATTTCTATCAAAAAATCTTCTTCTACAGTGTGTGTTTCTTAAATTTCTGGGATTTTGCAATCTTTTAATTTCACATCTAGCTTTCCTGGTTTCCCCCCTGTCGCCATCTTTCTTGGGACTCTTCATTCCAGTCTTGGGGGTTGGAGACAGTTTTGGGTTTTCTGTTTGAGTAATCAACCATTTTTGTTTATTGTGCTCAGGACATTCAGAAGTGCCTTTTATTTAGAATACACAGAGACTAGGAAATGCAATGTGTAGGGTGAAAGTTGTTGCTGCACACACTGTAAGTCCTTGAAAAAGCAATAAGTGTGAGAATATGTCTTAATGAATATGTCTAGTTTGGCTTGTCTTAGAATCATAGAATCATATAGGATGGAAAAGACCTCTAAGATCATCAGATCCATCTGTCACCCCAACACCACTATGCCTGCTAAACCGTGTCTCGAAGTGCAATATCTACACAATTTTTGAACGCCTCCAGGGATGGCGACTCCATCACTTCCATGGGCCTGTTCCAGTGCCTGACCACTCTTTCAGTAAAGAAAGTTTTCCTCATATCCAATGTAAACCTCCCCTGACACAACTTGAGGCCATTTCCCCTCATCCTATCACAAGTTAGTTGGGAGAAGAGACCAACACCTGCCTCACCACAGCCTCCTTTCAGATAATTGTAGAGAGCAATAAGGTCTCCCCTCAGCCTCCTCTTCTCCAGACTAAACAGCCCCAGTTCTCTCAGCTACTCTTCATAAGACTTGTTCTCTAAACCCCTCACCAGCCTCGTTGCTCTTCTCTGGACATGCTCCAGTAACTCAATGCCCTTCTTGTAGTGAGGGGCCCAAAACTGAACACAGCACTCCAGGTGCGGCCTCGCCAGTGTTGAGTACAGGGGCATGATCACTTGCTTGCTCCTGCTGGCCACACTCTTCCTGATACAAGCCAGGATGCTGTTGGCCTCCTTGGCCACCTGGGCACACTTCTGGCTCATGTTCAGCCAGCTATCAGCCAGCACTCCAGGGTCATTTTCCACCAGGCAGCTTTCCAGCCACTCTTCCCCAAGCCTGTAGCATTGCATGGGGTTGTTGTGACCCAAGTGCAGGACCTGACACTTGGCCTTGTTGAGCCTCATGCGGTTGACCTTGGCCCATCGATCCAGCCTGTCCAGATGCGTCTGTAAAGCCTGCCTACCCTCAAGCAGATCAACACTCCCGCCTAGCTTGGTGTCATCTGCAAACTTACTGAAGGAGCACTCAATCTGCTCATTCAGATCATTGATAAAAATGTTAAACAAGACTGGCCCCAGAACTGAGACCCTGGGAACACCACTTGTGACCAGCAACCAGCTGGATTTAACTCCATTCACCACCACTCTCTGTGCTCGGCCATTCAGCCAGTTCTTTATCCAGTGAAGTGTACACCCATCCAAACCATGGGCAGCTAGTTTCTCCAGGAGGATGCTGTGAGGAACAGCGTCAAAGGCCTTACTAAAGTCCAGGTAGATGACATTCACAGTCTTTTCCTCATCCACTGGGCGGGTCACCTGGTCATAGAAAGAGATCAGGTTGGTCAAGCAGGACCTGACTTTCATGAACCCATGCTGGCTGGGCCTGACCCCCTTGCTGTCCTTCGCATGCCTGGTGAGTGCATTCAAGATGAACTGCTCCATATTCTTCCCCGGCACTGAGGTCAGGTTGATGGGCCTGTAGTTTGCGGGATCCTCCTTCCGGCCCTTCTTGTACATGGGTGTTACACTGGCAATCCTCCAGTCATCTGGGACCTCACCTGCTAGCTAGGACTGCAGGTCTGACTGCTGATGGATGATGGAGAGATGCTTCTTTCAAGCAAGAAAAATAGGATATATATGCTATCTTTTTTTTACACACTCTCATAAAATGCATGTGTGCACTAAAATAACTCACTATTATTAAGTAAATTACATGTATTAATATTGTTAAAATAAACTCAGATTCATGGTCGTGGTATGACCAACCCTTCTGTTGATCCTCAAAGCACTGTAGCCATAAGGTAATCAAGGTGGGTAGCAGAGGTTCTTGTTGCCTGTTGCTCTTTGCATTTACTGGAAAATGAACTGATCTGCAAAACACATCTAGTATGACTGTTGGGTCCCCAGCATCTGCACTGAGGTGTCCACAAATGCATGCCTGTTTTGCTACAGGGCTTTCTAATGTAGGCATGGCCGCTGAGCACTGGAAAAGGCTTAATAATGCATTAATATAGAATTGTGCGTTACACAGTTGTTGCATAATAATTTTTCCACAGTTCGAAATGTTCATAATTTTTCAAGTGATATCCTGTGATTATGGCTATGTAGAGCTCTGTACAGAGGTGATTTTCCTTTCTTATTTATAGATTTTGTCTTTGTCCCAGATCTTCTGTAAAGCAACTCAAGCTGCTGGCTTTATAGAAGACTTCTAGGCAACTTGCTTGGTCCTTTGCTTCACCATTCTCTGTCCCTGATCCTCGTGACCACTTAAACCCCAGTGAACAATACAACACTGAAAAGTAAAATACAGATAAATTGAAATGGAGGAGTCTCTGATATATAGCTTACATTGGCATTAGCAGAAGATGACAAACTTTGCAAAATAACTTTGGGATATGTGAATTACTTTTGAATTTGTTGCCACTGTATAGAGATACTACATCAAAACAAGTCTTTCACAAACTTCCAATATCAAAAAGAAATCCAGCAATAAAATAAGAGATTAAATCACAGTCAGGTTTCAGGTGAGTGCAGCCATGCTAACAGTAAGGTTTTATTGCTTTGCACGATGAAGAGTGAGAAAAACATAATTTTTCTTATAAATTCTTAGAACAGAATGAATGATTGCAACTGTATGACAGGAGAAGATTCAGTTCCAAGTAAGAAACAGCATGCTGAGCATGCTAAGTCAAATCAAACTTGACTATATTTTACTTTCTCCACTCCTCCCAACATATTACTTGTGAGCACAGAGAATTGTGGTTTTTTCTGTGCAAAACAAGTTTATTTTTTAGGTAGCGAAATGATTCATTTATTCCTGTGGATCTCACTGATATCTCCTGCTGTGTATTGCTTGTAACCAAAATAGAGTTGCTGCTAACTGAAGACACCCTTCTTTCTTTTTCTCTCCTTTCTTTAGTTTCTTTAGATGTTGTTTGAAATGTAAATTTTAGCAGTTCCTGTAGCGTAGACCCAGAAAGTCTTATCCCTATCAGAACACCACTGCTGGATTTCCTACTGGCACCAGTCTTTTGCTGAATTTTGTGTTTTCTTCCAGAGTTTCTGCCCAGAAGAAGGCTTATCCCTTATCAGTCCCAGTCACTCATGGAAGTGAAGATGTCTGATTCTGACTGGCAAAAACAACAGAAGGGATTGAGTTTTACAGCCCTTGGGATTTGAGAGCAATTACTCTCACCTACTGACAGCAGTGTCAGCGTGCCCACTGCTGTGTTCTTGCTGCAAGTCTGAGCAAGGAAAAAAAATAATGGTTAAGATTAAATATCACTCAGCTGGACAAATGATAAGGCAGTCCTGCGATTACTGCTTCAATGCACTCTATTAGAAGTAGAAAAACTTGTCCATGCATAATTGAAGCCTCAAAACTAAACAATATCATAGTCACACAGTGAGCTGTCAGTTTTGACCAAGCCTGCCTCTGTTTTGTTCCTTTTTTCTTTTTTCCTCCTACCCCAATGTTTTAGTGCCAGTTGCATCTGAAGGATTTAGAGGTAAGACGCAGCATTACTAACACTGTGTTCTGAAACCACGGTCCCTCCAAGCTACTGAGAAGAATGTTCTGTGTTGAAGAAAAAAAATCCTTATTATCACATAGGTTTAATGAGTATTTCTGTTCTCTTTCCTCATCCCAAGCTGTGAGAGACACGCTTTACTTCTAAATTCTATTTTCTGACTTACCATCTCTTAGAGCTTTTAATTATCTGTGTAGAGTTGCTGGCTCATTTAGCTTTTGAACTTATAGCTCAAATATTTTGCTTAAATTGAGTTTGTATCTTCCTTTACCTTTTGGTGATCGTCAGCAATGCAAGAGTGAATTCCATGGACAGCATTTTGATATACTCATTCGGCGTAATAAAATGTGGGATACTATCAATTTCTGCATCAGGACAGGATCCTTTTTTAACACGGCTACATTTAATGTCCATTATAAAGTATCAAAAAAATGCATATTCAATACAAAGGTTTAACCAGATTTTAGGCTTTTAATTTTTATTTGAATGAAAACATTTGAAATGTAAGTGGGGAGGAATGAAGATTTGTAGAACACGGATTTGTCACTGGAGTTGGCTGATTCTTTAGAGAGCAAAAGAGCAGTACTTTTGTTCTGAAATCTGTATGTGCAAAAAACCATGTCAAAAAAAACCTACAAAAAATAGATACAATCAGTTTTATCTTTGATATCTGCATTCTAATGTTGCTTCATTTTGGGGACAGATATTAATGAGCTCAAGTCATACTTAGCCCTTGCCTAAAATAAGGGAAACAACAATTTTTATTTAAGAGTATTTCAATTTCCAAGTGAAGAATTCCACTTTAACTGTTTTAATTACATGGCTGCAGCTTACCCAGTCTACTTGCAAAATCTGTATCATAACAAAAGTTTCCATCTTTCTTATTTTTGATTTTAGGGGAGTACAATTGTTTCTTGTTTGCAGTTAATAATTACTACATTATATATTCTTTGGTGTATGTAAAGGATTCATGCAAGTGAGGGAGTGAAAATAAGGGCTTCTCCTATAGGCTTGCAATTATTTTCACAATTTTGATTAAACTTTGGTCATTAGTATAAATGAAGCTTACTGGCACTTTCAGGGCTAAAACTACTGTGACTAAAAAACCTGTTTTTGCAGTTGAGGGTGGTATTACATCAGGTTCTCTGCCATTTCAGACCCTGTCTTACAGTTACCTTAGACCATTTCATGTTCAATTGTATTTAAAACACAGTTGTCTTGGTGGTTTTGAGCCAGAGTAATTTAAGCCCAGAAATCTCTCTTTGGATGCTTGCTGTTCACAGCTTTGATGTTTCTGTAATGTTCTAGAGGATTAAACAAGTGTCCCATATGATTCCTCCCTACTGCACATCATTAAACTCTGAAAGCTCTGGAGTTCATTGACACTGAATGTTGTGGATGCCAAAATCTGCAAAATTAGACAAATTCATGGAATAGAAATTTGTCAAGGATTATTAAACACAAAGGGAGTTTCTGAAGAGCAGATCACCAGAACCTATGGGAAGTGGGGAATTACCACTGTTTGCCCTGGTCCTTTACTCTTCCTAGGCATTGTTCCCAGCCAGTTCTTGGGACCAGACTGAAAAGATATTTGGCCGAAGAAAACACAGCTGTTCTGGCGCTCTTATTGGTATCCATTTACTAAATTAAGTTAAATGTCATATTATTCTTTTTATAGTTAGAACTTGAAAGTTACAACAGAGGTTTAGGATGTACTGGAGAAACAGTCTTGGGATATGCTGGAGTTGCACAGAAACCATCATGGATACCTCTTTTGCTTTTCTATGTAGCAGAATATTTAGATGTGATATTCTTGTTTTAAGAGGGCTAAAATTTGCTGTTAAATGATATAGTAATTTAAGGCTAAGATGTACAGGATTTTCCTGCAGTGTTTCTAAAAAAGTTTTATTACATTCTTTTTCAAAAAGGTTGCTATTGCTATTTTGAAATGTTTTAATTCACACTTTTCAAGAGTTGATTTTGGAAAGTTACCTTGTTACTTTGGAGACGATGGAGATGAAGAATGTAATTTATTTTTAAAAAAATCAAGTCTCTTTTTTTCAAACTGAGTCAAGTTAAAAAAGCATTCCTCACTTCTTCATGTGATGTTAGGGAAAGCATCTGAACTTTATCAGAAAAGAAGCTGCTTCAGATGACATCCTAAAACAAATTAAAATCTCAGTAAATTATTGCTAAATCCAGTATTTGATTATTTTTAATAGCTATAAAGAAGTGCTAGGAAGTGAATTGATCTGGGAGCAGCACAGGTAGCACATGAAACATCCTAGTCCTCTGCTCTTACTAAATCACACCAAACAGTATGCCACCTGCAACTGGAATTAGAATCTGGGACAGGCATTAATTTACTCACTTTTTTTCCCACTTGTCCAGCTGTGTTTTCCACCAGTGATGTCACGCTTTCTAGCTGGCCAGCAGACCAATATATCACTGTCTTGTTTTCTTTCAGGCTTTCAGTTGCAAAATGGTAAACTAGACAAAAGCCTCATATATCTTTTTGTATTGAATTTATTAATTTCTTACTTAAATCAAGGTGATCTTGACACTTGCACTCGGTCTTACTATAGTCTTCAGCTGGACTGGATTCATTACCAGCTCTGCAAGCAGTGTTGTAGCAACAAGCCTGTGAACATTTCCATTATTCTTATACTAAATCCAAGGGTTGGTGTTTCTACTAATAACTCTGATATAGCTGAAAAAGAAAAAGGCGAAGACGGGAGGTGAGATTCATTCTCTACATCTTTTAAACTTGAGGAGGGGGGAAGAAATTTCCCACTCCAGAGTAAGGGAATTCACAGTTCTCCATGACAATCCTGAGTTCATTTCCACATGCTTAGCTGTGTCGGCACACAAGGCATTTAATTTAACATGCTGATGATAATGAATTTTTATAGCAAGGAAGGAGACAGGGGATTCAGAATTTAATGGAATCTGCCTTTGAATTTTCTTGATGATAATATTTTACATTTTCATGTCCCTCTTCATCTCCAAGTTCCTAAGGCACATTACAATTATTCTGGAATCACTGAACTCATGACTGAAAAGAGCTATGAGCAGTATCAACAACAGACCTTGTACTTTCTTTCTGAATTAATTATTTCAGTTATACATGTCTCAGACCTTGCTTGCACAAGTTCACTGAAAATAGATTCAGCTAGTAAAAGCTGAATATTGGTGTGGCTGGGAAGCTCTCTTCTTTCCATTCACTTCCTTTCTGACCCTCTTTGCCATGTTTACCTAGAGTGTCCCCATGAGGGATATTTGTATCGATTCAGTCATGCAAAAACCAGAGGATGATGTTCATTTCAACCCATGCAGAGCAAACAGCCCTAGCTGATTTCACGGCATGCAGCAAATTGTGCATAGCTGCTTGGAGCAGGGAGTGAGGGTGAATTCATTACTGAGTCGTTAGTGCAGAGGAATTTGGGTAGGCAAGTAAAAAGTTGTTAAACTAAGCCACATAATTCTGGTTTGGATAACACCAATCCTTCGGGATGACTTTTAAAAGCTGTAGGAATCCTGCTGACATTGATGGATTACTCTGTGCCATTTTGAAAATCTTTCATGTTTTTGTAATATGGGAGAGTCAATTATCTATTATCCCAAAACAGCAACAACTTGGCATGTAAGCAGATGGGTACATCGTTTCAGATTTGGTCAGACACTTCACTATGTGTAAATTTAGCAATTATAGCTTCAGAGATTTCAGCATTATCAGGAAGTCAATGGCCTGTCTTCATTGAGATAGTCTGAGTTCTACAGGCTCTTCAAAGAGAACAAATGGGGCCAAAGCTCAAAATTCATATCAAGAGGGGGACCAAAGTTAAGACAGTTCCATTTATAAAATGTGCATTTGGCCTTCCAAAAATGCTGGCTAAATGCTGTCAACTGCGGAAGAAAATGCTGATGAAACACTTAATAGCTGTGGTAGTTCATACACAGAACATAATAAGTAATGAAAATGAATTTTTTTTTTCTTTTCTTTCTTCTGTAACACTGGTATGCATTCATGTGCAGCCTGTCTAGCTTTTCACAGTAATGAAACATTGTATTTATTTCTAGAACACAAAATTGGCAATGGAGATTTTGGAGAGTCTGCAACAAATTGCAGTGTGAATGACAAGGAGGAAAAAAAAAAAAGAATCGCAAGCTTTCACATTGTCACCAGACTTTTTAGCAGCACAGTATTTAACAGAAGTAGAGAGATGTGACAGGGTTACTGGAGGTTCGCTTCGTGCATTTTTATCAAGCTGCATGACTTTTCACAAATTTTTATTAACATTTTCAAATAAATAAAAGCATCACTCTCTTAGAGTATTCTTTCTGTAGCCTTAGCAACAGAAGTAGGAAGCATAAGAAATTGCATATGGAAATCCTATTTGTCTGATCTCATACAGGTGGAGCAGTAAAATGTCATGAGGGATAAAATGCCATGATCTCTCGGAGGTATTCCCTTTTTGCTCCAGTACAGACAGCAAAACAAGCAGCTGTCTTGGGCTCTTCCTGCCTCTGGTGAAGTGTGGATGCCTTTTTCCTGGTGTATGAGAAGAAGACTCCAAAGTGCTACTGCTGAGTTTAGCCATATCCAGGAGTGGGCCAGCAGTGTGGGTCCGCACATCAGCAGCCTGGTGGGTGCTCATTTAGGGGTTATAACTGACTGGGCGGCACAGTGGTTTATAGCAAGTTTGGTGAGAATATTTGGAATATCTTGCTTCCATAATTATGAGCAAGTGCACCAAATGTCCCTATTTGTCTAGAAAACAGAATCCAAATTCTTACAGGTGTACAGTTGATGAGTGTGTAGTTGAATGAAACAGCAACTTATTTCTGAGTATTTTCATTCTGTTGAAGAACCAATTCATGTGCTATACAGCTGGACTACAGTTACATAAATATAAGTGAGAAAAGGGTTTAGGTTTTAAATTTTTTTCAGTAAAAATGGAAACAGAAGATTTTATGTTATCATTTAGCCATTAACAACACATAAAATGTTTATTTTCTTATATTAGTATTATCTTCATGACACGTCAGCCATGTTACTCCTTTACCTTGGAAATCAAGGTAATTTCTTAAATATACTGCAAAGGTTTTCTTACATCAACATTCAATTAGGGGTAGTACACATCTGTACACTGCTCTAATAATGTATACAAATTTATATAAAATACTAGGCTTCTGTGCTTGCTATGAAAGGCTGGAGTCTCTACACGTGTTTTTCTTTTTTAGTTGTAGTTAATGTTGAAATCGAAGGTAATTTCAGCTCCTCAATTTGGATACCTAGGTATAGGTGTATGTGGGGTAGACAGGTATGTGCAAGTCCTTGTATGTGAGGTAAAGTATCCTATAATAGATGGTGGAAATTTAAGGTGAAGTTTGATTGCCCAGATATAGGTGTCTTGTATGATTTTAGGCACTGTGCTTATACTGAACGGTCCATTACCTCTTCTGTAGGAGAGGGGTCTGCTGTAGATCCTGGTTCATATCTGCAAGTCTCAAATGGCCCTGGGTTCCTCCTGTGCTTAAGCAACTGCATCTCATCCATGGTCAGTACTGGCAGTGCAGTCAGGGTGGGTGTTCAGTTTACTTTAAAGAGGACCTGAAATCTTGCTGAGCTGAGCTGGCAAATCTTCACTGACAGCATTTGCTAGGTCTGTTGTTCTGATAATGAGCAGTTAGAAACCTAGCTCTTATGCAAACAGCCACGCTGAAGTGTCTAACCTGCAAACCGAATACCACCCTGCTCACCTACGTATTTATTTATCTAAAATTGAAGTGAAAAGGCCAAGATTATTTTTTTTCTTTACAGATATACCAACAACAAATTATACCAAGCAAAATAAAAATGGCCTATTTCTGGTCAGGGTCAAAAGGCTGAGATTCCTCCTCACTCCCTTCAGTCCCTCCCTACTTCGTCCATCCGTCCCCCCTCCCCTAAATATTGATTTGGAACACGAGTAAAATCTCATGTCTTCATCTTTCACTGTTTTCCAGTGCTTAGGAGGGGATATACAAGTTTTCCATCACTTTTTTGCTTGAAATTGTGAAAAGACACCCTTCAAGTCAAAAATAATTCTGTGGTGCCTTGTCTTTTATCTTCTAGTGCCCTGTATTTAGCTGACAGCCAAAAAGGGAAATACAAGTTTATGAAACTTTTCCCCTTTGAATCACTCGACTCTTAAAAAGCAACACAGATTTGGAAATTATACAGAAAAAAAATCTATCAAAAAGAAAATCATGTGTTAGTAGAATTTTGAAATAGTTGAGAATATTGGATCAGCTGGACCCTGGGTTCACTTCAAGGCAGTAGTTCTTCTCAGAGACAGCAGAGGAAGGATATTATTTAGCATCTTGATCTTGTCTGAGTAATTGTGAAGTGCTCAGAATATCCCCGCTGAAAAGAGCAAAAGTGCAGATCCTGCAGAAGGCTTGTTTGGAGCCTGATGTTATGCAAAGGGAGTGACTTGGAAGCACCTGTCTGGCCAACATGTGTCTCATCAAGCATCTCAATTAAATATGATGTCTTACAGTTGTGGCACTTAGAGAGCTCTCAAGGGATGTATTTATTTTTTTGAGCATGACTGCAAGTTCAGATAAAGAAGCATTTCTGTAAGAAGTCTTTAGGAAATGTGGCTGGTGAGAAAAGTTTGTTAAAAATGTGCATAGCATTCTTTTCAATATTCTTGGGTGGAATACCCTGACTGAACTCCCGTTACAGATGTATATAGAAAAATACATGTGAACAAAGCAAAATGCCTACTTTTTCCAACGCAAAGAGCAAGCTTTCCAAAGAGCAGTAGAAATCAGGGCTACAGCTTAACCATTTTAATCATCATGACCTTTCTCACCGAGACATGAATGGTAATTTTGAAATTTTGCATATTGATTGTGGATTTCAGTCAGTCCTGTGTTCTAGTAACTAAAGATTCAAGTGTGTTGTATGTGAGAGCTAAACTAGAAAGTGCTCTGGTTAAATAGACTACCAATTTTGGTCAAAATCTCTTTGAACCGAGCGTTCTCCAGAGAAGCCGTGGTGATGCAGTTTGTCCTTTGATGCCCAGGCTCTGCGATGAGCATGCTGCTGCCTGGCTGTATGCTGAGCAGCACACAGCTGAACTGAACAGCACGGCTTTTGCAAAGACTGGTGCTGAGTGAGGTGAACATAGGACACCTTTAAAAGCTTCAAATTTGGCTTTATCCCTGCAGGTAAAAAGCTACCGCATTAATAAACTCGTGTTCCTGCCTGTATCAACTTAATAGCAGTCGTATGTGTTCTTACAACTGACTGCCTTACAATTTCAGTTCTGAGCCCTGATGGGTCCCTGAGACGCAATATTAACCGCTCAGGAATTGCAGCACACACCAGTGAGTGTGGAAGCAGTTTCCTGCACTGTCCTACATAAAGCCCTGATCAACTAGAAGCTGTACCTGATAATGTTAACTTAATCTTCCAGATCTGTAACAGTTTTCATCCCGATATAGATTTGCCATTTTCCCTCCTCGCATAAGGCCTCAGGGCTGCTGGGTCTTGGCTGCTCTGTTTTGTTCTTGTCTTTTCCAATAAAAAAGGGACAAAGAATGGGAAACAACGATGACTTACCTGTCCCAGCTTCTGAATATATACTGGGGGTAAAAATAGGCTACAGAGAGTTTAAAGTTGCTCTAATACCTGAATTAAAAAAAAAAAAAAAAAAAAAAAAA
>Ga0065711_1042376_pt1 | contig 15433 bp, 12 predicted proteins | sample Hoacrofraction12_FD_59098 | JGI IMG/M metagenome (GOLD analysis project Ga0065711, IMG submission 59098) | Hoatzin crop microbial communities from Cojedes, Venezuela - Epithelial fraction 12 v2 (version 2) | ecosystem: Host-associated > Birds > Digestive system > Esophagus > Crop | place... | reverse complement strand
CCCCTTTCTTCTATCAGGCAATGTTCACCAACAACGTTGTGGAGAGTGGATACTCCCCAACTGCCAATGAATCCGGGGAATGCTGTGAATGGGTGTAAATGGAGACTTGTGTCCAAAGAAGACATGATGCCAATAGGGAACAATTTACTAAAGATGTAGGGTGGAAAGAAGAACGTGTGTCTGATTAACAAACTAGCCCACCTATGCTCTGCCCTGCAGCAGGTGAAACTTAAGGCACAGCAACTTGTCAAGCCCTCCTGTCTTTCCAGCGGTCACTCTTTTGCTCCAAATACCCATTCATCCATGGATGCAGAAGTGGTGGGAGTTCCAGAAAAAGCTGTGCTCCAGAAAAGTCCCAGATCTGTACTGAGGATGAAGATCACCAACTTGAGGTGAATGCCAACGTGCAGATTTACTGGCGATCAAAGGACAAGTGAAAGGGATTGCCAGGATTAGGAAAGAAATCCCATTTCTAAACCCTCCAGACTCTGGGTTTGCTGTGTTGCAAAGAATGCTTTCAGTAATGAAAAGCTGACTTGAAAAATAATCATTAGCACTTCCCTGTGATTTAAATTTCATTGCCTGAACTCAGAGTCATGGAAAATACATCAGTCAAGGCTTTTTATCTAACAAGTTTTTAAAGGAAGCCAGTTTCATGTCTAATTAGTGAGAAGTTCTCCATGGTGCCATCTCTTACGCTTCCAGGGTTTAGCGCATGGTGTTTTCATGACAGTTGTGGCTGCAGCATGGGAATATTTACTTAAAATAACATCCTGCCTTAATGTAGTAAGGCAAATTTGCATACAAATTTATTTCTTGGACAACCTGAATACTGGTTAGTGACCTCAAGAAGTCCCTGAAGGGGTCTCCGCGCTGTGTGGTCTTATTTTCCTGTTGCTTGCTGCTGGCAGAAAGGAGTTTTAAATTCCATCTTCTCCAACACTGGAGATTCAAGCTCTGGTATAATGGCTACTGAGCTTGAGTAACTGAGAGGAGATGACTGCCACTTGAAAAAATAATCCGTTTGTTTGTTTGTTTTTGCTTTATAGCTATTAAATACCTGAAAAATAAATCTAGCGTTGAAAAACCTGTCTTGACTCGTTTGGTATCCCCGTTAGTTCTCTGGAGACATCGGATTATTCCATCCTGTGATGAGTAGTATTTGGAGGTGAGAATCAGGTAGCCTGAAATTGCTGTGGAAGTATTGATTCATTTTTGTGTATTGGGAAAAAGTTTGAGAGAAATAACATTAGCCTTTTTATTCTTGTACCTCCCCTGAAATTCATGGTGCATCGTGTCCTGTGGAGAAAAGGTATTAACTCGGATAAACCTGTGGTAATGAGTATAATTAAAACCTCGGCGAAGACTGGAGTAATCTGTAGCTTTCACAGGAGCCGAAGGGCAGGTTTGGGATTTCCGTAGGTCTCTGGGCTGCCGAGGAGCCCGGGGTGGCTGGTTCCAGCGTTTGGGTCCATGAGCTGGTTGACCGGAGATGTAGCTTCATGTTTTGTAGACTGAAAGTTTGACGTGTGTGATGATGAGTTTGGGCTCTGCTCCTCTTCTCTGTAATCCCAGTTTCTGTGGCATAACTACAGAAAAGTGTTTTCACTCTAAAGGGATCGTTTTAACACAATTTGGAACTAATTCCATGTTTTCTATCTAAATTCTGCTGAAGTGAAGAGAGTATCTGCACCGTCCCTGCGGCCAATAGCTGCCTCCTCTCTGTAGCCAACAGAAGATTGTGTCACCCTCTAATTTCTCATGTATCTGGTAATATAAAAATCCTCACTGTAAATATTTGCTCTTGAGAACATTAGGTAGGTATGGGGTGATTCTTGAACGATGATGGGTCTATTACAATCCCTGCGTGATTTTTTTTTTTTTATTTGAGCTGCATGTACCAGAAGCTTGAAACATAAGAAGCAAATTCGGTGCCTGATTTCTTTATTGCATTTGTGCTTGTTCTGAACATTTTGTTCCTTCTAAAAAGGGAACTGTGCCCATTTTCAAGCCAGCAGTATTCACATTTCTAAAATATGATAGTAGTGTGTTGCGCAGATAGCTAGATGGATATGGGTGTATGGGCATAGAAAACCCCCAAATAAACTCAGGTTTCTGTTAACTCTTTAATTTCAGCAGGCAAAGGGGAGTTGAGCTGTTAACTCCAGGATTTCTGCTCGACCTACTTAGGAGAGGAAGGCGTGAGCTTGTGGCTTGGCTGGGAGCTGCTTTGTGGTATGGGTAGGAATGAGGTTTCCTCCTGTTGTGACCTGTTGTTGGGTGTTGCCACATGCTGACCATCTCGTGTACAGATATAGCGTATGTTTGATGCAGAAACAAACTGCGTCTTTATAGCAGTTGCTAACCCCAAATTCTCTTTTGCCTTCCCCAAAAAACTGGAAAGCAAATTTGAATATATGCATATCATGATCCTGAGGTACCTCTCAGTATTTCCATTATGTTTGTAAACCCTGGAAACTACTTTTGTTAATGTACAGTTTCCCTCTATTAGAAAATATCTTTTTTTTTTTTTGAGTAGAAGTTCTGTTGTCACAGTTCTGCAGGAAAACTGTGTCTTGATACACTTGGGCTGTAGAATCATAGACTGGAAAAGACCTCTAAGTTCATAAATTCCAACCATCCACCCAAAACCACCATGCCTACTAAACCATGTCCCAAAGTGCCACATCTACACATTTTTGAAACACCTCTAGGGATGGTGACTCCACCACTTCCCTGGGCAGCCTGTTCCAATGTCTGACCACTCTTTCAGTAAAGAAATTTTTCCTAATATCCAATCTAAACTTCCCCGACACAACTTGAGGCCATTGCCTCTCATCCTATTGCTAGTTAATTGGGAGACCAACACCTGTGTCACTGCACCCTCCTTTCAGGTAGTTGTAGAGAGCAATAAGGTCTCCCCTCAGCCTCTTCTTCTCCAGACTAAACAGCCCCAGTTCCCTCAGCCGCTCCTCATAAGACTTGTTCACCAGACCTCGTAGGCCTTCTCTGGACACGCTCCAGCACCTCAATGTCCCTTTTGTAGTGAGGGGCCCAAAACTGAACACAGACTCGAGGTGTGGCCTCACCAGTGCCCAGTACAGGGGCATGATCATCTCCCTTCTGCTGGCCACACTATTCCTGATCCAAGCCAGGATGCCGTTGGCCACCTGGGCACACTGCTGGCTCATGTTCAGCCAGCTGTTGACCAACACCCCAAGGTCCTTTTCCACTGGGCAGCTCTCCAGCCACTCTTCCCCAAGCCTGCAGCGTTGCATGGGGTTGCTGTGACCGAAGTGCAGGACCCGGCACTTGGCCTTGTTGAACCTCATACAGTTGGCCTCAGCTCATCGATCCAGCCTGTCCAGATCCCTCTGCAGAGCCTTCCTACTCTTTATCAGACCAACACTCCTGCCCAACTTGGTGTCATCTGCAAACTTACTGAGGGAGCACTCAATCCCCTCATCCAGATCATTGATAAAGATGTTAAGCAAGACTGGACCCAAAACTGAGCCCTGGGGAACACCACTCATGACAGGCCGCCAGCTGGATTTAACTCCATTCACCACCACTCTCTGTGCTCGACCATTCAGCCAGTTCTTTATCCAGCAGAGAGTACACTCATCCAAAGCATGGGCAGCTAGTTTCTCCAGGAGGATGCTGTGGGGAACAGTGTGGGGATGTCCCCTGCAGGTAATTGGTCCCTATATGGCACCAGGAAGCATCAGCAGAAGTGTCTTCAAACGCACAGCCTGGGAGGAGTGTCTGTTGGGTCACTGGACACTCCCTTGCTGGAGGTGCTTGAGATTCCCCTGTTCTGTGCCATGATACATTGTTTCTACAGACCATTCATGGACTTTCTTCTGCAGATGTGAATGTAGTATGGGGAGTTTTGAAAGTTGCTTCTCAAGCTGCTGCATGGCCAGAGACATTTGTGCTTCTATCATTAGTAACTTCACCTTCCTCATCGTAAACCTTCAGTCTTTTGCCAATGACCATCCCATTTATATCAGTGTCTCTACTAATTTGAATATATACGTATAACAGAATATGCAAATATTCTGTTGTGCCTCTGGATTGGGAAACTGCTTGGTTAAAGCCAATCTTAAAATTATTCTTTTTGGTAGGTTAATTTTTTGAGGATGGTGTGCTCAGGCTGATTCACTTTGCAGCCATGCAGGTGGTTAGCTGGTATTTCATAATAATAATAATTAAAAAAAAAAAGCATCTTTAAAACAAATCCCCCTAGTTAGAAATTCAGAACTGAAGAAATTAAAAATAAATTGAATATTGACTTACACAACAAAATAATCAAGGAAAACATTCATTGTGGGCTGAGGCTAATTCTGTTAGAACAAAGGAGGCTGATTGTGAAATAAGTATTAAATAAAGTGTCTCATTAAGTTCTGCAGTTTTGCGAAAGCTGTCGCCACAGGGAGGAAAAACCTGGTGTGAGATACTGTTTGTTTACTGCAGCTGTCAGTCATCATGGTGGTGAACGTGTTGCATCCGTTCATGGAGTAGCCATTAGTAACCAGGCCATCCCGCTTAAACGTCAGACTCCTTGCTGAAAAATATGTGAAACTACATAAAAATTCCTTCCATCTTGTTAAAACCTCTTTCACAATATTCCTCATTTTGCTTGATGACATCAGGTGTTGGAGCTGCAGGAGAAGGTTTTAAAAATATCTCCTGGGCAATGGTGGGTGATGCTTAGTTAATGCATTTAATGGTGCGTGTCTGACGCTCTGGAGGACTGGTCCATTCCCAGTCCAGCCTCTGATGCAGTTTTTGAGTCACTCATCTCTTTTTGACTGTCCCTAGATTTTATGTATAGTTTGGATTTTATTATCTGTGGTAAGGTCTTTGCAATAGGGCTTTTAATTGTTAGTAGTCCCTACCTTGTGCAGTGAGAACCTGAAGTTCTCTGCAATCTGGAGGTGGTACTGTAATGTGAGTAACCAGTGCTGTGACTTGAGGGGAGGGAACAGCCGTTAGTGATTTTTGGGGAGTGACAGTCTCTGTAATTTCACTGCAAATCGATCTATACAATTTGCAGTTTTGTCTAGAAAGATGTATTTTGGACTTTTAAGGCAAGGCAATTGAATTCTGTGTCTGTTTTGTGTTTCTAGGCAAGCCATTTATAAACTTTCTGTCTCTTGGTTGCCTCCGTCTGTAAAATGGAGATAACCTCAGAGGCATGCCCTGAATATTCATCAGTGATTTATTGTAAGCCGATGAAGAAAAGTGTTATGGGCAATGTTAATGAAGTTTATTACTCGGCCTCTCTGCTGCACGTTGGTCGGTTCAAACATCCGCAGTCTCAGCCGTGAGCGCTAGCAAATTCTTAACTGGACTTAGCCTGTAGATGACAATAATAACTTCAGTTTACGTGGGGCTTTTCCTTTGGAAGAGCTCCAAAGAATTTTATAAGCTGTAATGCAAACCATAGTGTAAATGTTGCCTCAGCAGCCGCCAGCTATCGGTGCGGTGCAGCGTGATGGATGTTGCGATGCAGCTGGCAGCCGCGTGCGCGAGGATAGCGAAGAAGGGAATGGATACTGCAAGCAGTAGAGATGGCACAGGGAGGGAAATAGGAAGGCAAAGTGACACTACCTGAATTGTAACTTCTAGCTTTGATGTGATCAGCGATTTCTAGAGATCCCGTGACGCTCTCATGTGAAACACGGTGTTTTTGTTGCAGTCCCACAGTGCTGCGATGTTGGATCAATTCCAGTCAAGCAGAAAGAGCCGTGCTAGCTCCCAGGGGCTTTTCTTGCAGAACACGTACATTTCTGGAGGTCTTGGTTCAAATACTGTGGTCCCACAATATGATTTCAGTGGTTTCTCAGGCTGGTAGGACTGTCTGTGTAATGTCCTCCTCTTATGGAGGCAAAAGGCATAGTCACTGGAAGTTTGCTCTGTACATCTGAAAAGACTTGAAAGTATAACCCAGATAACTTACACTCAAACGGAAGTCTCGTTAACCCTAAATCCTTTCAGAAAGTGTAAATACTTTTGTGAAGATGTTGGCTAAGGATTTGTTGTGTTCAGCTGGGTTTGTTCACTGAGTGATGGAGCCTTGGCTTCTCCCTTGAATTGTAGGCACCTAAGCTGGGCTGTCTGAAGTTGGGTGTTGTTATTGTAGGTCCCAGATACCATTACTGGAGAGAGACGGCAGATGCAGAAGTGCTCCAAGATGCTTGTCTCACAGTTTGGTAGGGAGGCCAGAACTTGTAGAAGACTAACTTGGACATTCTGGTTAGCTCCTCAAAGGTAGGTTAGACAAAACAGTGCCACCGTGTGCAGGGTGATCTGTCAGACCAGTTACTGCTTTAATAGTCGAGACACAGGGCTCAAGTTGTCAAATCATTTATTAACGAGAGGTTCATCAGCTTTTGTGTCCCATGCAGGAACAGATTTTGGAGAGGTTTTGAGCACTTTCAATTCTGGTGGCTGAGTGTTGAAACTTCAAGGGCTTGGAACCTCTAAAAACCAAGACAGAGAGGTCCAGAAACTGGGTAACGCAAATGAGTAGCTGCAATTCGAAGCTACGACAGGAACATCTGGAGAAGAGGTGCATGGCTGCTATGTATGCTCTTGGTGGACAGGCATTAGTGTCCTGAGCAACCACCCAACTGCAGCCAAACAAAAAGGGCAAGGGTCAGCCCAACTTACAGCGTAGGTGCGGATTTGGGACTCGTCCCAGCTGCCTGTTGGTCACAGAAATCATAGAAATTATATTTTCTTTGTAATTTTTCCAAAATAATCTTTCCTTCAGTAATTTTTGAGCCTGTTGGCCAGGCTAGGTGATTGCAAAAGCTGTTTTTTCCTTAGAAAATAAGGTTAAAGTGTGTATAACTCTTCAAGGAGCGGGGAGCTTCTTGAAGTCAGGTGCTTGTCTGGCGATGTTCATCCAAAGCTTGCCTGGTATGGAGAAGAGGTTGCATTGTATCATCTTTAGACTTGGTCTGGGCAACTCAGTATTTCTGTTTGGAGCACCCTGGGCTAATGGAGACCTCAGCAGTCAATAGAGCACGGTTTGAGGCTTGGCTTCTTGCCTGGCTATATGCTTACACCCATCTTTATAATAAAAATAAAACACAAAAGATAATGATAGCCTGGTGGATGAATTTTTATTTTTGATATGTTGTGTTGCTGGGACTATTTTAAAGCCTGTATGTCCAGGATTCTGGTCTTTCTAGACATTTAAAAAACCATCAATTCTATATTTTGTTAGGCCCCACCCTCCATTAAATATATATATTGATAACGGTCAATGACTGCATTAATGTTTAATCCAGTACATTTTTCAGGTTTAGGATCCCAGTCATCCATATTGCTGTAATTGATTTCTCCTGGAAATACTGTGGTAATTAGAGGAGAGGTTGATTTGCAAGCATTAGTGTGACACGTGTAACCAACCTGTCTTCTTTTGATCCTTTCGGTACCTTTGTTTGTGACTTTGTGTACCGTCTCAGCAGGACCGCGCGAAGGAGGAGTGTGAGCTTTTCATTTGCACGTTAGTGGCACTGTGCCTGGGAAGGTGTTACGGGGATTCAAGCAGTGCTGCACAGGAAAAAAAGAACATGTCCAATATGCAAACAACTTTGATGGCTGGTGATTCAGATGTTGCTAACAATAAGGGTCTTTTTTCTTCTGATATTGCAAATGCACCTTGCAAATGGAGAAGGCAATTGGTATGATTTAGGAAGAGAATGGTTAAGGAGAACACCTTCCTGTAATCAGCATCTGTCTCCTCCTAGGAAGGAAGGGCTTGTAATTTGTGTGCCCTTTTTAAAGGGAGAATGGATTAATTGAATCTTAATATGTGTTGTGACACATAGGGATACACTGCATGCAGTTGTACGCTGAAGCTGGCTGGATCTCTCACATGTGAGAGGTGGATGTTGCTGGGAGTGTGGGCTGTTCTCAGGAGCTGAAGGACTGACATGCAGGCCGTTTTGGGAAGGCTGTTTGGTATTTGAGGGTTTTGTCTGAGGCTCTGACATCCTACCCTCCAACTTCTGGTTTCAAAAAGGAACACAGAATCACAGAATGTTTGGGGTTGGAAGGGACCTCTGTGGGTCATCTAGTCCAACCCTCCTGCCGAAGCATCTGTCACTTTATCCTAACCCTGAGGTGGTTCCCAGCATGCCTCAGTGTGTGGTTGGGGTTGTTTGGCCTCTTGCAAAAGACAAGCTCATAGTGGCTATTTTGGCCGTTCCTGGGAAAGTCAAGATACTCTCCATCACACTTCTGCTTTTGGGTGGAAAGGGCTCTCTGAACAGTCACAGAAATCCCTGTAACTATCTAAAACACATCTCGTGACACTTCAAAGCCTTCCTTGTAATTCCCGCTCTCCTGCTGTCTGCAAGAAACCTGAGCCACGTGCTTTCAACTTACCATCAGCGTCTGAGCCTGGCGGGTGGAGGGCTTGCCATTCTCCATGGATCAGACCTGGAGGAAAATGAGTGGCAGGGGAGTAACAGCCTGGCATATCTACTTAGGGACAGTTGGATAAGCCTCAAGAGGGAAGACTTGCTGCTTTAAGGTTGATCCACTGAGCAGGATCCCTTCTTCTGCCTCTTACTGCTGGGTGTTGCTGCAGCATCCCATGGGCCATCATTACAGAATCACAGAATCACAGAATAGTAGGGGTTGGAAGGGACCTCTGTGGGTCATCTAGCAAACACAAAACAGTTTCCACCTGGCAGAGCTCAGTGCTTTCTGGTGGGTGATGACAGGTCATGGTCACAAACAGGCAGGGAAAGGCCAGGTAGCAGCAGTATTCTTGAGCAGGAGACAGCTCGGTGGGTGTTTGCAGGGAGATGTAGCCCCATGCAAGGCAGAGCGTGGTTCACATGGCTGCTTTTGTGTTGAGGATAATTACTGGGATGTAGGCTAGGCTGTAAAATAAATGTGAAAAGCACTAACAAGGAGTTGGGGAGCCATGGAAGGAAGAACGATGGGAAAGGCTGAAGATGCAAATTGGGAAAATTGTCTTTTAACAGGATTTTTCCTTTTTTTTTGATGGGGATGCCAGTGATCCAAGATGAGATCTGTCAAAGCCAGAGAGGGACAATCACAATGACGGAGATATGAGGGGGTGCTGGACTGCAGTGACTGAAGGGACTTTCTGGGTTTATTAGAAGGCTTCACTGATGCACTTCTGCACGGAAGAGCTCTCTTGCTAACAAAGGTTAAGCCAGTTCTTCACGTGAATGACTTGTGTGAACAGCGAAGATGCTAGCTGGTGAGGCTTTAGTTGGAGATGGAAGGGCTGTTCTCTGGAGCAAAGGGAGGAGACGGTTTAAGAAGAGGTGGATGATGTCCATTCTAAGGTGGAAACCTTCCGAGGTAAGTATCATAAGCTCCTGGAGCTTCAGAGCTGCTTTTGCTGTCCAGGAGTCTTCCACCCTACAGTGCAAGGAAAAATGCTATTTTCTTGCTCGACAGCTGTACCAGTTCAATTGCTGGCTGCAGAACATCAAATTAGGATAGAAAGCATTTCTGCTGGAGTCTGGGGATAGAGGTGGCACTAAGGCAGCTAGGGGAGAATTTGGGCAGTTGCAGAGCAATGGGATGTGGCCTGTCTGCATGGAGAAATGGTGAAGACCCCCAAGGGAAAGCTGCACCGTTATGGGTGACCTGTCCTCCAGCACCTTGGAGTGGGGGGCAGGAGAAGCTGGAGGAAAGAATTACCTTCTCGGTTTTGGTAGCTGTAACTTTTATACCAGATGACATAGTTAAAAGAGGGAATCTGCTGAATACAGTCCAGAAGTTGTTCCCAGAGAAAAAAATACCAGCCTTACCTCACCTTTCTTGGCAAACAAAGACTAAAATGTGTGCGGAGAGCATGGAACCAGGGCAGAGGAGGGCAGGTATCAAGACTGCAGAACGAAAAGAAGAGGAGGAGAGATCATGGATAGTAAAGAAAAGCAAAGCAGAGTTGGAGGCAGCAGGGAGGAAGGAGACTGGAGAGGTAAGAGAGTCCAACAGAGAGAGCATGAGGCTTGGGTCTGGCTACGTGGAGGCTACTCCCAGGTTTCTGACCTTAGGCAAATCACCTGATCTGTTACTCTTTCCCATCTTGTCTGTGTGAATGGAGTGCTCAGAGATGGAAAATAATGCTTATTAAGTGATATTTTGTGTGGTACGGAGTACAGTGAGGCCATCAGCCTGGCTTGGATTTGAGCGTTATCAAGATACAGATTTGAAGTTACTCAGTGATGAAGAAAGTGGAAAAACGTGCGTGCTGTTTGAGCACGACTTGTTCTCCCTTTGAAATTTGAAGGATGTACATGTGGGCATATATGTGGTGGAAAGCATCCTTGGACACTGCCTCCATGCAGTAGTTAAAAGTTGAGCGAAGCTTTTGAGTTGTAACTCCGACCTTTGAAAAATGCCGCAGGCCTCTTTCAACATGATAGACCAAAAAAAAAAAAATTGTAATGTATTCTATCAAAGCAGAACTTGTATTTATGTTGCTGGAGTCCATACAACCTTTGGTACGGCCTGGTATGAAGAAAACTCACGTCATGCACACTGAGGTACCGACGAGTAGCAAACAGCTGATACCTGTGAAGGTAACAAACGTAACAGGTAGGGGATGTTATCACTTCAGGTGGTCAGAATCATTGCGCAACCAAAACAAGTCTTGGTTCTTTGTGAATGATTGGGACAGTTGTAAGATAAGAGACTCCTGAATAAATCCCTTTAGGCCCTGGGAGAACAGGTATGCAAACTACAGAGAGAAGGAGGCTGCAAGATGATCTCAGGACCCCCAGTGATTGAAGAACATTAACACATACTAATGAGTTCTGGGAAGAACCATTATCATGATAAGCATTTCTTGGAAATGTAATTAATATGTATGTTAACATAGCATAAATACCTAGTAACTGTGTCTCTTCGGTGTGCACGTTTGGAGGAGAGATCCCCGTGTGCCGGGCGCCGTAATGAAGAATACCTGCTTAATAGCCCTCTGACTATTGAGCCTTCAATGCCGGCTTTTCACGGCGTCAAACAAAAGCGAGGACAGTCTCTGAGGAGGGGGCAAAGCAGAGAGGCCACATGTATAGGGTCTGGAGCGCTCCTCTTGTGCTCTTCAATAACCCTCCTGGTGCTTGAGTTATTTTCATGTTCAGATGGTTGGTTGTTTTAATGGCGTGATAAATGAATAATTTAACTTGATACAATATTACATTTTCAATCATAGTTTCCCAGTCCCTGCATGCTCATTACAGCCAGGATCTGGGTCTATCTGAATATTATATTTGTGGTGAGGGTGAAGGGGATGATGTTTGTAACCATGCTTGGACCTTATTTTGCTGGCTTTGAGGCAGACTTGGGCCTGCTCTGAAGAGCACATGCTGTCTCCACTGACTGTTTTAAGTGTAGTAAATGTACATAGAAATGCAAGCGTGGTGCTTTCTGTGTGATCCAGCTTACCTGCAGCTCTTGTATTGTACGTGGGGAGTCTCTCTCAGTTACCCAGTTTCGTGGGAGGGGGAAGAGAGGTTGTCAGTTGCCAAGAAAAGAAACTCAAACCAATTTAAGCAAGAACTTGGAGCTGCCAGCTGTAACCCCGGGCAGTGCGTGAGGCTACTGCAGAGCAGCAGAAATAGAGCCGTGAACCAAAGCAGCGGATTAGTGAGCCCACAGTGAAAACTTGGATTTCTTCACTGGAAGTGAAGTTCTTCACTCCAAAGGCTACAAAGACTTTTTTTGATGCGGAGCACTTGTCTTTGCCACAAGCCAACCTCCATTTCTATGCCAAAACAATACTCAAACCTGTCCCCTTGTATCGCACCACAAATGGGATACTTGACACTTAATACCTCATTTTCCCTGATCGTCTTGCCTTGCTTTGTGCTTTTCACAGTGAACTGAAAGCCCGTGTGTGACTTACAGACGCGGGTTTTATCGCAGCCGGCTGTGTTAGCTGGGGTGGTAGTGACTGTTGCTCAGACTGGCGCTGAGATTTGCACTCGAACCCGATTTGTGCCCAGTGTCTGAATTCAGATTCCCAGGTCCGAGGCATGGGCTCGCCAGAATATGAGTCTCCTTTGCAATCTTAAAAATGAAGTATTTTCTAACTTCTGGCAGAGATAGCCTTAAAGCTGTTAAGTTTGGCTCTGCAGGTAGCTGGCAAGTGTCCTTCCAGGGTTAGGACTAGTTTTTTGCTAGTTAGGTCTTCCCATCGTCCCATCCAGGCTGCGTTTCTCCTGCTCTTGTCTTGCTGTGCTGGGCGCGGATGCTTCTCTCTGCAGTGCTGCTGGGTGGGCTCGTGCCTTGGTGCTCCAGCAGCATCCACATCGACATCTTCATCCCAGATTCATCCCATATCCTTCTGCGTTTCCTGTTTTCCCTGTCTTTCACCCTGTAACCTTTATTTTTTCCTTTTATAAAACTCTCAAACAAAATTGCTTCAGATCTTCTTTCCACCACTTTTTTTCCGTTAAACCTAGATTTTTACAGCTCTCTCACGTTTCCTTTCACCATCATCTGTTGCAATTCAGAGTGCTGCCAGCTAAGCAAATGCCCAGTCCAGCTGAAGCCAGTGTTGGAAGCCTTGTTACCCTGCCTGGATTCTTTACCACCGCAGCAGCTTCTCTTCCGCTTTTTATCATCCATGTATCCAGTTCAAGTTGGCTAAATTTAAGTTGTTCTGCACGTGACTATTGCAGAGACAGAGGGGCTTATGCTAAAAGGGAGCAGCAGCGCACATTAACAGTGAAGGTTTCCCTTCCCTTGGAGAGAAGCTTAAAGAGACTGGAGAGCAGAATAATTTGAAAAGGCGGTTCAAAGCTGGGATGAGCTTGTTCTTGCTGGAGTTAGCTCACTGCAATAAAATTGTGCAAGTCCTTGTGAACCCTCTGTTTTCAGAGAGAAAACCGATGACTTTGTAAATCTGCTTTCAAAGTTAAGATAATACTGCTGCAAACGTTCCTCGTGCAGAGCTTTGCAAGGTGGAGGGGGTCTGGTCTGGCAGTGCTGCTTCAGGGCAGTGCGTATAATGATTGTCACATAGGGAAGACTAAAACCCAAAATGCCATGTAGGACCTGTCCTGCAAGCTGTTGTATGCAGAACCAAAAAGTCTTCTCATATTCTGACTGCTAGTCTTCGTCTTTACCTTTTTTTTTTTCCTTGCTGAGAGGATAAATGTGCACACACACAAAAAAATCATGTTTGCTCCTGGATATCCAATTTCAGTCATACGTCGTATAGAAATACACATAGAAAGGACTAGAAATAAATACAGAACTTCTCGAGAAGTCTTTGCTTTAGGTGGGCTCTGTTAGCTGTGAAATCTGTCCACAACTAATGGCAATTTGCGGTGCGGTGGGAGCTGGTGCTCGTGCCTTGCGTGATGCTTGATGGGAGCGTGCTGGGGGCAGCGAGGCTGTGCTGGCGTTTGGTGGAAGAAGTGGCAAACTGACATGTGAAGGGGCAAATCTATGTTTTACTAAATGAACACGCCTTATGTTGAGTTTTGAACTACAGTTAGTGGTTTTGTGTAGACTGCCCATTCTATTAAAGAATAAATGGTGGCAGTCCAGATAATTTTGTACAAAACTGGGGAACTGCGAGGAACAACCGAATGTGAGATGTTCCATATCTGCATAAGCACAGTCTGGCTCACTCATGCCATCTCCTTTGATAAGCCATATCCTAAAGAAAGAATGTCAAGGTGTATATATTTAAAAAGCTGCTAACATGATCTTTTTTGTGACCGAAACACACGTTTCTTTCAGGATTGTGTGTCGGGATCTTGAACACCTGAGTGTAACTAGCTGGCATTAGCCTCTGGACAAAGTCTCCTAGTTAGGATGAAAAACATTTGCTCTGTCACATCCCTGCAACTTACTGTCTGGTGTCCAGTCAGCCCACTCTGTTGTAACACCCTAAAGAGATCTATGCTTGCTTGGTTTTATTTCTGTTTCCCTTTTTCTTTCTCAGCCTGCCTTTTAATTCCCCCTTGGCCCGTGCTTTCGCCCTTGCCCACCCCTCCCCGCATCCACCCACATGCGTAGCAATCCAGAAATGCTCTGCATCCCGAAGCGTGCCAGCCAGCAACCCTTGCAGGGAAGGGATGCTGCGGGACCGGCATGCTCCGGGGTGCTTCGGCTGGAGTCCTGCGTAGAAAGATCCTCTTTTCTCTGCTTTTGGCTTCTTATCTGGATGAAAGAGCTGAGTCTCCTTGTCCCTGGGGTTGTGATTGCATTTCCAGAAACTTCAGCAGCCTCAACGTTTCAGCTCTGCGGTGTGGGTAAGGGTTAACGTATGGGGCTTGCAATACAGTTCACAGTGTTTGAGCTGAAAAGTTATTGTAGTCATCTATTTCTCTTGTGCTTGATACAAAGTGACCTCATTTTGGTACGTGCAAGCGTAAATGAGAAGGTGAGTGTCTCACCTGCAGGCATAGCCCGGCCAGGGAGGAGGATGACTATGAATCTCTTTCCTTCTGCTTCATATCCAAAAGATAAATGATCCAAACTAGTTATCCTTGTTATATCCCATTGCCTTTAGCTAATTTGCCTGTCTGTCCCTGATTGTGGCTCAGTTCAGTGGACGAAGTTTGGGGAGGAACTCGGTCTGGTTTGGTTTGTGGTTGTGATGAAGGCTCTGCAGTCCAGTGCACTGATGCCCGTGACTTTGGATACGGCCCTCGGTGTACGCACGCAGGCAGTGCTGTAGTGTGATGGTGTGGCTTATACAGAGCTGCTTTCTGGGGAGTGCAAGGGAAGGAGCTTGTGGCTTTCATTAGGGAAGGGGCTGCTTTCCAGCCAGCCACACGTCTGTGGTTGTGCAACCTCTGGTTCCTCCCGTGCAATCACGGCGGATGGGGTCAGCAGAAAAACACTAACCCACAGGGGAGTACCACTTACAACATCCTATAATAAACATTATTCCTTAGGGTCCTGTTGCTCCTTTTAGACAAAAGGCCTTGCGTTGGAGTCCAGGAGCGAAGAGAAAGATTTGCAGGAGGGGAAGGGCTGGAGACAAAACCAACCAAGTAGGACCTGGTGGTGAAATCACAGAATGGTAGGGGTTGGTCTTTATCCATCGATTCCCCCCTGGAGCAGAAGAGAGGGCTGTTTGTTCTTTAGGCTGTTTCCTGACCAGCAGAACCAATGAATCCAGGATTCCTCCTGGTTTCTGTCCACTGTCCCCTAACGCTTCCGCTCCGCAATACAGAGTCATAGAATGTTCGGGGTTGAAAGGGACCTCTGTGGGTCATCTAGTCCAACCCCCCTGCCGAAGCAAGGTCACCCAGAGCAGGCTGCACATGACCTTGTCCAGGCGGGCCTTGAATATCTCCAGAGAAGGAGACTCCACAACCTCCCTGGGCAGCCTGTTCCAGTGCTCCGTCACCCTCAGAGGGAAGAAGTTCTTCCTCATGATCAGACGGAACTTCCTGTGCTT
>Ga0065711_1042375_pt1 | contig 15433 bp, 9 predicted proteins | sample Hoacrofraction12_FD_59098 | JGI IMG/M metagenome (GOLD analysis project Ga0065711, IMG submission 59098) | Hoatzin crop microbial communities from Cojedes, Venezuela - Epithelial fraction 12 v2 (version 2) | ecosystem: Host-associated > Birds > Digestive system > Esophagus > Crop | place... | reverse complement strand
TTCTTTTTCTTTTTCTTTTTCTTTTTCTTTTTCTTTTTCTTTTTCTTTTTCTTTTTCTTTTTCTTTTTCTTTTTCTTTTTCTTTTTCTTTTTCTTTTTCTTTTTCTTTTTCTTTTCCTTGTCTTGCCTTGCCTTGCCTTGCCTTGCCTTTAGAATTAGGAAGGAAGTTAAATACTTACTGAAGTTAAATGTCTTACTGACACCATATCTGTGCTGCAACTGTTATGGACAAGCATTGCCTGGGAATATATGCTCTGACATCAAGGTCAACTAAATTCTCTTGAAAACCTTAGTCAGATGCCAAGATTTTCTGAATGAACTGCTTACTAGGAAGCGGTGCACTAGGGAGCCCCAAAGCGTGAGGAACTCTTTTTTCCCCTAGGAGTGAGATACTGCAGGGATCTTGACCTGGCACCACCGCAACAAAAAATAATAACAAATAAATAAAAGGAAGAAAGGAAGGTGTAGAGTAATATTTTTTCCCCAACCTAGACAGAGCTTTAGTATTTGATACCTGATTATTTTCTTACTCGTCCACCATAGGCAGCCTGTAGCCCAAAAATTATTGGACATTGTGCAGGAGGAGCAATATCTTCTCAAAAAGACTGATGAATTAAAGCCTTCTTTCCCACTCATAGGAACTACTTTCTCTTCCCATTTCTAGTATTCTTACTCACCTCTGTAAGAAAAATTTTGCTATTGCCTTTGGAATTTCTCAGGATTGTGCTGGTTTTCCTGCCATTGTGCTGACTTTCTTCTTTGTAATACCAGAAAAGCCCTCAAATTTATAAGAATGTATAAATCACAGAAACAGATACTTTTGTAAGGATGTCCTCTAGTCCAGAATCCTGCTCAAATCTGAACCAGTCAGAGCAGGATTTTCAGGAGTGATCCAGCTGGCTTCTGAAAGTCTCTCAAAGATGGAGTTCTCACACCTTCTGTAAGCCCTCCTGCTTCAGTGTTTGACCACCTTTAGATGAGTGGGACAAAAAAAAACCCTAAAAGAACCCCTTTTACCTAATTAGAATATCCTGTATGGTAACTTACACAGCTTTTTTTCCTTGTGTTGTGCACCTTCTAGAAGAGGTTTTCTCTGATCTCTGTCTTTCCCTCCTGTCAGATCTCCCCAGAGCCATGCTCTACTGAACACTGAATAAGCACAAACCTCTCATCCTCTCATTTTCCATTGTGTGCTCCAGCCCCCTGTCCACCTTGGTGGTCTCCCCTGGGCTTACTCCAGTCTCTCAGTGTCATTCTTCTCTGGAGACCCTGAAGCTGCACATAGTAAGGCGCTTGATGCAGTCTTAGGTGGATCAAAGACAGGGGAATGTACGTCTCCCAGGAGCTGCTGGCTATGTTTTGGCTCATGTAGCCGAGGATGTTTCTGACCCCTTCACTGGAAGAACAGAGTCCTGACTCTTGTTCAGCTTGTTATCCACCAAGAACCTGCAATCTTTGCTGCTAAGCTTCTTACTACCTAGCTGGCCCTCAACATGTGCTGTTGCATAGTGCTTATCAGTCTGAAGCAAATCTGGTGAAATTGAATGTAAAACCTTTCAGAAAGGTTGATACTGTAATAATAGTTTTATTTTCTCTGCAGTTTAGAATTTGAGAAATTAAAAAGGTACAACAAATGCCCTATCACAGTTGCTTATATTTTCTTTTTTTCCCCCAACTCCACTATAAAATGTCCAAACCTATTTATTGTTTATTCTGATTGAAATCATAGCTGCATTCAGAAAAAAGACATTTAATGAGGTTTTGCCTAAGAAATATAAAATATCCTAAAATACCCAAGAAATATCCTTTTCCAGGGGCAAGAGAATTTCATATTCTTCATGGACATAGAGTTTATTTTTCTCTCCTACAGAAAGAAGTATAGATTGGTTTATTTTTTTTTTTTTTAAGTGTGAAAGATCATTTGCTATGGTTCTCTTTTTCTGCATTTTAAGGGGAAAAAATACTCTCTGGGTAAAAAACCCTGAAGAAATAAATACAATTAATATAACCTCATACTCCATGAACTTTGTCTGTAGCAAAAAATACACTGAGAGACTTTCAAGGTTAAAAAAATATCAACCAGAGAGCACCAGTGCCAGAGCTGCAGTATTGCAGGACTGGGTTAGTTAACTGCTCAATATCTAAAGCCAACTGAAGGGTATCTGAGCTGTAAAGGTAAATGAAGGTCATTACTGCAGGTACACAAAATGAACTTGGCAGAAATGGAAGAATTGCACTATATACGTAAGAGTGAATTTCTGAAAGATTGTTTTGGTTCTTACTAGATTCAAAGAAGCCTATCAACTTAAAATTTAAAAAAAAAAAAATCTGTCTTTTTTATGCTTTTTGGGAACATTTCAGAGCATGTTAGCCCGCTGCCTGTCATTCCTTGCCACAATATTATTATCTTATCATGTGGATTCGCCATAAAGCAAAAGTATAGGCTGGTATTATACATCCTTTGAAGTTCTCCATACTTAAACATTTGTCCTTCACCACATTTAATAATTGCATCAGTAGTTAATAGTTACAGTTGCACTTCTTTGTTTATTTGTTTTAGACAAACCTCAATTTTGACAGTCTGATTAGTGTGTAATATTCCTCTAAACTGCCACAGGATTAATGGAAAGTTGCTGTCCTATGTATGTTTTAAAAAATATGGGGAGATTCTGGAGATATTGTAGTTTTGAAATATGCTTTAGGGTAATTTCAGTACTTGATCCTTTAAGAAACATTTGAGTTGAATAATGGAAGACAGATTATGGTTATTAAATACGCAGAGGATACCAAGCAGGCAGGATTTGCAAGCACTTTAGAGGACAGGATTAGAATGTGAAATGATCTTGACAAATTGGAGAAATGGTCTGGAAAAATATGATGCAGTTTAAAAAGGACATCTGCATTGAAAAATAACAAATTACACAAATAGAAGATGAGGAGCCAGTGATCAGGTGAAATTTCTGAATAAAGTCGATCAGATGTTTTCTGTGAGTCACGTTCCTAACATGACTCAGAAGTTTCAGACTTCAACAAAAAAGCAAGCAAAAAAACCCCACCAAAATACTGACATGTATATACAAATGTATCACATGCAAGACATACACGTAATTTTTTTTATTTTCTTCTTATTGGCCATTTTTTAGCTGACATACTACAGCCAGTTTGAAGTCTCACATTTGAAGAAATATGCGGATCAGCTTGAAAAAGCCCAGAAGAGAGTAAGGTAAACTACCAGGTTCCTAGAAAACAAAAATCGAAATACAATAACGAAGTTTATTGCCGTTATAGCAAGAAAATGAAGAAACACATTTTGGACATGCAAAGGAAAGATCAATCTAAGGGTAAGGGAAAATCTGGTTTCCGTGTTTGGCACAAGAAACATAATGCACCATGAGAGATTTTACTCAGATTTTACTCAGATTCTGGAAGAAGCTCTGTGCAAGTTAAGAAGTGCAAAGTTAAACATAACTCTTTCAGAAACAACGTTGCAGTTGCTGATCTTATTTTGGGACGGAGAGAAGGACTAGATGCCCTCCGAGGATTCTTTTAAGCCCTATTATCAATGAACCTACAAATTTGATCATTCTCTATTAAAAGAATAATACAGATCAGAAAATGGTACCTAAATTATTTTCTCAAGTAGAAAGTATAGGCTTTTCATCTACTCTTAAAATTTCATACAATTTGTGAGCAGCAATAAGAAAATCAGAACATACTTTTTGAAAGTTTGCTAGTAAGAAAGTGCCCTCTTCCTTTTGGCTGGAGACAATTAAAGAAGCTCTTGATTTTCTTGTCATGCTCTATTTCTACAAAATGTCTTTCAGGTGCATAGAAGGACAGTCTCAAAACCAATCAGAATTTCTTTCTTTTTCTGAAACAGCACCACTGCAGAAAGTAGATTGTCATGTTTGCAAATCAAGATGGTGAAGAACTGTGTAAGAAATTTATTATTGTTGTTGGTTTTGTATGTTTCTTTGCTTTTTATTAAGAGATGGGGGGGTGCAACAAGTAAATGGATTTTGATGTACATTTGGAGAGCAAGGACACGAACTGATGTTCTCCATGTTTCACTTTAAACTGCAGTCGGGTTGAATCCTTCTCATGTTTTCATCCTGTACTTGATTTTGGTTGGTGTGTCGGACTCAAGCTAATGGAGAATTATAGAATTCCAGTGTGTGATTATACATATTATTAATACTATGTCAAGATTTTCTCACTCGGTCAGTAGTCCAGTTTCTCTAGCAGTACACTGGGTGGATGAACTCATTTTTCAGGTCTATATGGTTTAATTTAGAGTGTGAACTGATGTCTCCATCGTCATAATTCACTGTTTTAACCTCTAGAAAACTTATTATTCTAGAATTAAATTCTGATTCTTTTCAGCTGGTTCTACTTTTCTTCCCATAAATATTGAAGATGTCTCAGAGGAAGAAAGAGGACAATTCTTTGTGCTGATATTTAAAGCATGGCATTCACCTGCTATGTTAAAATGTAAACAAGGTTTCATTGAATGTGTGTCTTTTATGCCTTGTATAGAGGAAGCAGTGTTACTAAGCCATTAGAGGGATTTCTGGGTTTTTTTTTATTGTGAAGTTTGAAATATCTCAGTTACTGACACTCAGAGCTAAGACCGCGTGTATGTTGGCATTTTTTGCATAACAAAATCTTGTCTTTCAGCTTCCTTGATTTTAGCTCCTTGCCTTGCAAAACAATGGTTACTTTTCTGACTAGCCATGCAAACCAATGTAACAAATTGATCTCTCTTATCTCATGCAGAGGTCAGTAACCAGAACTCCATCATATTCCTTTCTCATGATATCTAGCCAGACTTACAGAAATACTGCCCAACCAGAGCTGAGCCTTCAGAGGAAGCAACAGTGATCAGTTACATGTCCCACATTCTGCTGTCTAGAACTAACAACAAAAATCAAATCCTAATCTTTTTTCCTCAGGCAGTTGAAACAAAATTTTGAATTTCATCAATATTGTAGATAATGTGCTATTTTTTACACTTTATCTGAACTAAAAAATGAGATGAGGGGGAACAGCAGCAACAGAAATATCAAAAATAAAGTAGGAAACTGGTCGCAGAGGTGGAAAATCCAGTCTCATAATTCCTGGTTGAAACTACACCTTGCATAGTTACAGAACATCCTAAGAAGCGTTGTACGAAAGAACTACTTAAATGATATTCCAGAAATATGAGGTATGTGCAAGTGTACTAGGTACACAGTGTCCTCTGATTTTTAAAATTTAATATATAGAGATACAGTTAAAAATGTCACCATCGAAAAGGACATTAATTAGCAGTCTTACTGGTAGTTTTATGAGAGATGCCAGGAACTAAAATTAGAACTGCCATGAAAACACAGAGCCTGTCAAGTAAAAAACCCTGGTATTTCAGTATACCTTTCTGTTCCGAAGCAGAAATTAAAATGAAATTAATGAACATTTTACAGAAGAAAAGCTTCTGATAACTGTCTGTTTGCAAAGGCCACAATGCAAAATCCACTGTTTTCAATCCAAATGCAACAGCTCATTGTCATTTTGACTTCATATAATAGTCAATTCAAGCAGTATGTTGCATTATATTTCACCAACTTCCTTTCCTTCTCCACCAGATTGAGAGGTTCATAGGTGAAGGAGGATGAGGGAATGCCACTGATAATACCTCTGTTAGAAAGAAAGAGAAATTTTGAAAAAGAACGATGGACCTTTTTTCAAGGAGTTAAAGGAAGATCAGACAGCTTACTAGAAATGTTATATTTATTCTAGATATCAACACAAGACTCCTGTTTACAGAAGTTTCAGTTTGTCCCTTTACTATTTGTACCAAAAATTCCATCTAAAATGTTTAAAATACTTCCCTTTTTTCACGTAAAGACAAAACCAAACCTGTAATTTCCTTAAACAGTATGTGATGGATGCTGAACTGGTGTGACTGCAAAGTATAGTGAAGTCAGTGGAGCTACACTAATTTATACCTGTTGAAGGATTAGATTCAGAATAAAAAGTTCAAGGAGTGAAGCATATATCAGGTTCCTCAAATGTCTCATCTCTTTGAAACAGAAAATATATCACTCTGTAGTTTGCTATTGCAAAAGAAGTTAGGTAAGAGTGAGTGAAGGTAGATAAAAGCTTACTAGTTAACACATTCATGTCTTCATAGAAATGGCACACAGAAGGAGAAGAAAAAAACAGCTTGCCCATGCTGAAATCTGCCATAGAGTGCAAGAAATATGGAAATCTCTCTGCAAGACAGTGTCTCTGTTCTACTAGAGACCACTGTAGAGAAGAGATGGATTTTACATTTTTCATTAGTGTACAACTTAGACAGTTGAACTCTATTATAATGTCTTCAGGAAGTATCTGATCCATTCTATTATCACTATGACAAAAAAGAAAGAACAGCTTATGATTTCAGAAAGGTCACACTAAACCGATGTTCTGCCTGTATGTGCTCTAGCTATGATGGCTATAATAATAATAAAAAAAAAGTTTAAAGATGAAGTTTACAGTCAGACATACTGGGGGCAGGAGGGGGAGGCTAAAAAATTAACATTTTTAAAGAAATTCTTATCTGCAAGACATTTTCTAACCCTCTTATTTTTTTTTTCAACACACGTGCTGTCAGTTAGTATTTTTATACATGTACATATAAACAGGGGACAAGATTCTGATACCTGTTCCTGAAGGGTAAATATAGTGGTGTTATAATAAAAGCACTGAAACAGACCATTATTTTTAGCGGTATGTATGTGTTAGGATTGATTTGCCTGGCTGATATGAGGCAGATACAAGATAGTTCTGACAATGGTGTGAGACAAAAGCCAACTCTAATTTGAAAGCTGTGTGGTGGAGTTACTGTGTTGTTCAGCCCAAGATAATTCAGTCTCCCTTCCACCAGAGCTTATTATTTTTGGCTCAGAGCTCAACGGCAATTGTACGGCTTAGAGCAAGAGAAGGAAAAAATCTTACACATATTGTGGATAAATAATATCACTTCCAGTACAACCCCCGTAGTGCCTGGCAGACTTTAGACAAAGGTGGACTCTTCTTAACCCAGGTGCTTTGCACACACCGCAGATGACGGTTTCACCCCACAGAGCTTGGCAATAACCATCTAATCATACTAATTACTTTGGTCATCTTTGTAATAATATTGCTTGTGATGAAACTCCTAGGCTGCTAAAGTGGTTCTGTTAAAGCAAGAGGAAAGGAACAATTCCACTTCAGCACATAGCTCTGTTTTAAATGCATAGAGACACATTTCCTTTGAAATGTATGCCCATGTAGTGTAAAGGAATAGACTAACATCCCTGGATGGGACAAAATCAGAGATAAACGCCTTGGATGAGGTTGTTCCTACAGGGCCTGAGACATTTCTCTGTTTTCTGGTTAAGTGCTGAACATCTGTCTGGAGATGGGAGTGAGAAAGAAGTCATAACATGCATGAAAGGGACACAGAAGACAATGGAAAAGTTTTCTTGGTTATTGAGAGGAATTAACAAAATGAAGAAGTGGAAAATGTAACTGACAAGTGACATTTCAGAAGTTTTGGAGCCTGAAAATTTTGCAAGGTGACTTCTTCAACAGAAAAAAACACCTAGACAGTCACTGACCTATAATAACCATAAGTATAAAGGCAAAACCAGAAATAAATGAATCACATATAAAATAGAAAGCACTGATTCAGAACTCAGAAGATTCTTTAGCGTAATTCTTCCATTTTCATTTTGCTGCTTTCATTTTCTTGTTGCAAATATAGCTCTATAAACCATAGAAATAAGATGCATGCAATTAAAATGGCATAATAGCTGAAATGAAACCATTGATAATTATGTTAAAATCTATAATATTAGAAGAGTCTAACACTGCTCAGAGTCCACACTTTGTCATCTGCCAGTATTTGCAGCTCTGTTGTAACCTAGGTCTAAAGATTTTTCTTCCTGAACTAACTTCTTTTAGAACTTGTGCGTTAGTGGTGATCTTGTTTTCTTTTCCTTTTAGTCAGTGTAATACAATCCTCAATTCTTTTAACAATTTAAGGGTCTGAAGACAGGCAAAATGGAATAACATTAAGCTTTAATGAAATATTTTGTAATATATTTTTGTGAGCTTAGAAAATCTATAGATCTGTCTTGAACCATTCTGTGCTCTCTCCTGCAGTAAAGCAGTTGGGAAAGTAACTTTCATCTGTACACACATCAGAGAGTTTGAGAAAATATTGTCCCCATTCACTACTTTAATCACAGCAATAAAAGACAAAAAGCACAAAGACTCTAGAGAACCACAACAGGCATTCTCTGTGAAGAATCAGAACAGGATCCAGCAACGAATTTAAGCATAAGCTTAAGAGCTTTGCTTGGATTGGGGATTTATGGTCTGATCAAAAAAACAGTGAAGTCAATAACGAAGTTATTATTGATGTCACTGGGCATTGGATCGTGTTCTTAGTGAACTAAGTAGAGGCTTCAGTGCTGCCTTTTAAATGCCTAAGCCAATATCTATCAAACTTAACTCAAGAGGGCAGTGTATTTGGATATTATTTAATAATCTAGATTGAGATTTTGAAAAGCACTTTAAGTGATGCTTGTCAAAAAAGTGTTAGTTTAAAACTGGAGTCAAATAACTGTGTAAGCGTTGGTGTGTCTGGCTCAGGAGATAACAACTGTGAATGCACTCTAGTATAGTCTAGAACAGAGTAATAACCACACTACAAGACTGTCAGAGATGCTGAATTATTCTCACGTTGGTGGATATTCACCTCTACTTGTTCACTTACATTATTTCACTCTACACTCTCTGTTAGAGTAAAGCCACAGCGAGCATAAGTCAGATATGTGCTCCCCCTTCCACTTTGAATCCCTTTTTCAATTTTAGATGGAAATATAACCTGTATAATTAAGAGTCATTTACTCCATCAACACTCAAACAGCTCGAAAATTCGAAGTCTGGCACCCAATGAAAGAAATTAAATCTTCTGATCCTAAGGAAAGTTACCATTTGAAGAGTCATGTCAAATTTTTCCTGTCAAGAATAATATCTGATTCATCCTTTCTCATCTTCTTAGGGTACTTATTTCAGTCCAAATTTTCAGTCCAAATTTCAGAAGTCAGACTGCCCCAAATCACAGCTGAAATCTGTGAGAATCTCTAATAATGAAGCATGCAGCTTCTTTGCTACAATTATCTTGTCTATACAATGATGAAGGAATGATATGTCATTTAAAGATACGTACTCGGAAACCAGTCAGTAATAATATTAATTAGACAGGCTACAGCCATTTCAAAAACAACCGTAATAATTTAGTTCCAGCTTTTACCTTCTGCTTTCCTACTCTTTGATCTCATTGCTTGATTTCATTTTCTTCTTTCAGTTGTGAGGACATGAAAGACTCAGAAAAATAATTGAGAATTCAGCTTATACATTCAAAATGACTACATAATATCCTGATAAAAACATGCACACATACAGACAAACAAGATTTAATCTCAATAATAATAAATTTATTTGTTGTTACCACAAATAAGGACATGTATTCCACATAGAATAATAATAACTGAGTGCCCTTTAAGACCTTAAGTGAATGGGAATCTTTTTTCATATCTGAAGTGTATTGCCCATTTCAATAAACGTTTACATCTTTTGGGCTTTATGTTCTCATAATGCAGCATTCTTCCCATTATAAGAAGGTAATTAAATGCAAAGCTTACTTGTGGAAATACATAACAGAAGGGGCATGATAGAATCGTTGTGTTTCTCCTTAAATAGGTGCTTGAGAAGTTTCTCCAAATTTACGGGTGATTAATTTCCTATAGATGGCTTGAACTGTGGAACAAAAAAAATTTAAGGATGCTCAAAAACTCTATAGAAATTATTCTTGTATGTTATATCTTATCAGACTAACCCATAAGGGTTCAATTAGTCAAGATCATTATTTAGAGCCTGAATTTGCATATGCAGATTGGGTAATTGTGCATGTATTTGACAATATAATGCATTCTAGCAACAAGTAATTTAGATGGCCTAAGGGTATAATACTCAAATGAATGTTCCTGATATAGGTATAAACAGAGATATACCTTTAGAAGACTGTTAGTCCCCAGGGATGAGAGAAGAGCTACAGAACACATCACGTTTCCACATCTAGGTCACAGATAAGCCCAGTTAGATATCATGTCAAAACTATTAGCATTCAAGCACTACTCTATCATTTATCTGTTTATAACCCATTTGTGACTTTAGATTTATGCTGAAAATGTAATTCACAAAATTAATGCAAATTAGAACCACAAGTCCAATATTGGAACTTCGCAAAGGAAGGCTCTTGCTGCATAGATTCGTCTTTGTAAATCCTCAATCCTCATATAGCCTTTCAGTTACTGTTTTAAGTGCTCTGTGACTTACTTGCCTGTTGTAAGTTAGCTCACAAAGTAATAGTGGTGAAGGGTATAATGAGATTTTTTCTTTGTGAAGAAATTTGAGTGTATGGCTACATGAAAGAAAATAGCTCCCTTAAAATGCAGTAATAAAAAACAGATGCAGGAAGAAAAGAACATGCAAAGGTCTTCACTGTGCTGCTATGAAACCTGAGTTTTAGTATGTACTTTCGTTTCCCAAAAGCTAAGGGTTTTTTGCTCCTTTTCTGAAGTCAATGTGCATGCATGTCACTGCCAAGCCTTTCCCCTTCTCTGAATTTCTCTCCGACTTCAGACAACTCTCTTAAGATTTTTCTGCCTCAATATTCATATCTACAAAAGGAAACAGTGCTGCCACTCTTACCTTTATAAAAGAGTTTGAGCTTTTTGGACTGATATTCTTTTAGTATAGAAACATTAAGTATTATTAAAGAATAATGATGGTTTCCAAGTATTTAAAAAACAAAACAAATTCCAACAGCAACAAAAAAACCCTCCACATTGTATTGGAAGACCTTACTGCACTGCTACAACTTCTCTTGATGTTGTTGTTGAAATTTGAGGGCTGATTTAATCATATCTTTGCCATCCTCCGTAAACCACAGACACTGCATCTCCCTGTGGATATAGACTTAAAGGAAGACAACAAAGCAGCTAAGTTTAAAAAGAATTTAGTATAGATTTTTTCTTGTCTAAAATGAAAAGTCCTCTGTAACCAGCTCCTTAAAGAAGAAAACAAAAAAGGAAAAGATGTTGCTATTATTTTTGGCAGTCTGCTAGCACAAAGCACCATGCTGACAGCACTGTGTTTCAGTCACATGCACTTATCTCTCCTTTCCAAACTCTGACTGGGGAGCTTTTTTTTACCTGGGAATATGATCCTGTTTTGCCTGGATTACCTGCTGAAAGCTGAAGAACAAATGTCTTGAACAACAGGGCTATTGTTTACTTCTTATGGTAGAGACATACCTAACAAATAGTTTTCATAATTATTCTGAAAGTTGTAAAGAAGACATTTTAAAGAAATAACGTTCTTTCAATTCTGAAAAAAATTATCTTACAAGAGGATCTAGTATGTGCCAAAAAGACCACAAGTGGAGCTGATCACTTTAATATAATAAAGATTAAGTATAATTATCCAAAGTGACATTATTTTAGAATACCTCGGACATGTAATACTTGCTATTTATTTTTTCTTAGTATTTCTCAGCTGGATATTACACCAGTATTGATGACACATAATTCTACTTAATAATTCTGGATACTTGTAATAGACATCCTTCCTCTCTCTGATAAAATCTAACATTTATCCTTTTGTTCTAGGTGATAGTAACCTGAAATCAATGTTTTGCAGCTTATCTTTGAGTAGTTTAGCAGTGGGGATGATATTCCCTAATTTACTTTGTCTGAAAGCTGAATTCTGGGCAAGGTTTATTGTCTAGCTTGTCTCTGTAGTTAATGGAGAAATGTGGAAATGGGTCACCTCTCTTAGGCACCATTTTAAGAAGAATCACACTTTGAAGATATCTCACTCCCTTCACTGATTACAGAAAGCCTTGACATCTAGCTTAGAGAGGAGGCTAAAATTTTAGGCAACCAGCGTTAGGGGAGATGAATCCTACATTTAGCTGTACGTGAAATATCAGGAATCTGGTTTTAATGCCTAGATTTTTAAAGCTATTTCAGCCTAAGTATAGTATGACTCAATTCATTTAAACAGCTAAGATCCATTTTCAGAAGTAGCTTAAACACTTATATAGCTATTAACATGCATAAAGAGGCAAATAGACATCAAATGAGTATTCCAGCTGTTCACATATGGCTAATTCCCATCAAAATCAATGCATAGATGGTTTTGAAAATCTCACTAGGCACATATCTATCTAAATACCTGAATACTCTAAAGAATCTAATGCTTCGTCTTTCACCCGATAAAGAGGAACTAAAGTGAAGCTTACTTACACCTTTTCACCTAGGTAGAAATATGTTTTTTACTTGCATATCTCAAAACCTTTTACCATTACTGTGCATTGGAAAGGTAATTTGCTACTTTTTTCTGCCTGAAATAACATCTTATTATGCAAACAGAAGTGTATCTATTGTTTTTCTATCTAATTATTTTATGACTTTGCAAACTGGCATCCATTCTGTTAAAAAATGTTAGTTATACATTATTTTTCCTTTTACAGCACTGCTTTCAAAGTGTTTCTTTCTTTCTCCTTCAGTATATACCTCTTCTACAGCTGCTTTTCAGCCTACACTACAGCTTTGAGTTGTGGATTGTTCTTTTATAAACATGCCCCATAGATCCTTTTACATCACTCACCTCACTCAACTTTGCAAAACCTCCCAATTTAGTTGCACCCATTACAGAATCAAAGAATCACAGAATGTTAGGGGTTGGAAGGTACCTCTGTTGGTCATCTAGTCCAACCACCCTGCCGAAACAGGGTCACCCAGAGCAGGCTGCACAGGACCTTGTCCAGGTGGGTCTTGAATATCTCCAGAGAAGGAGACTCCACAACCTCCCTGGGCAATCTGTTCCAGTGCTCTGTCACCCTCAGAGTGAAGATGTTCTTCCTCATGTTCAGCTGGAACTTCCCATGCTTCAGTTATTAGTGTTATATATATTATATATAACTTCCTATGCTTCAGTTTATTATTATTAATAACTGTTCTATTGAGTCTCATTTACAGATCATTAGTGAAGATAAAGCTGATCCCAATGCTAGTTCTTAAGGCACATCATTAAACTCTTTGCCACAACTCAATACACCACTATGTATCATCACCTTTAATGTAAAGTCCTGTAGCAACTTCTTAGTTTGCATGAATCTATCCATAGGCAACTGAATTCAAACGAATTACAATGCTTAGACTTTATGAAGCATATCCTTTGCGCATAGTCCAGCTGTAGGATACCACAAAACTAACAGAATCAGTTGTGATTCGCAAGTACTGTACTGTCAGATGTTGGTAAGCATCCTTAAGCCTATGGATCTGGAAATTTCCAGCCAGAAGCAGTGAGTTTTGTCCATGCTAACATATGCAATTAGATACACAATACCCTGCCAAGTGTATGAAGACCAAGTCCTCCATATGACATGACACATTGGTTAATACTTTATTCACGCCTCCTCTGTTGATGTTAGACTGGCTACTCCCTCCCACTTTTTACTCACAAAGGCTTCATTTTTCTGGTTCTTATTAGCTTTCTCTGGTAAAAGAACAAAGGAAATACTGAAATGCTGATCAGAAATGGCAAATTCCAATCATTTTTCCACCCAGAACTGCAGTATTTCTTATATTATCACAAGTCATTGCCAGTGTAGCCTTTCAGGGCTGCTCCCTCTGTAGGTTTCAGAGCACAAAAAAAAAGCTGTGTGCTCTTTTTATTGCTCATCACCCCAGAAAAGTCTATTCTCCGTTGTACCGAATTTCCTTCTGAGAAAAATGATGGAGATTAAAATGTTCCCCCAGTCAAGACAACTAATAATTATGAAAAAAGTAAATGTGGATTGCAAGCTGGCCTCTCTTTGTCACATGTGAACCTGGGAAAGACTCACCTGTTTCATAGATTCAGCTGATATGGTGAAAGCATACCATAAATATGATGAAATTTTTTTTTTTTCCTTTTATACTCACTTGTCTGTCTTGCTTATCTTATCCTTTCGTCTGACTTCCATTATGAAAGAATCTGAAATTATTAAAAAAAAATATGAGTAAGCATGTTCCCTTCTTACAGTTGGAATACTGAAGAACTAAGAGATTGAATAACTTGGAAAATGTTGAAGAAGTTGGTAGTATCAGTTAAGCAAGGAAGCTGGATTTTTTGAGTTTCAGCTTAGTGTCTCAACTGCTGGATCAGTTTTTCTGTTATAGATGATGCATGAATATGAAGGCTGTTGAATGTGTTTGGCTTTGAAGATTAATTCTCTTAAGCTAGTGATGAGAATTGATTTCGTATCTCAGTAGACAGCCTTGGTAATCCCACCCTCCGTATTCCTGGGTGTAATCTGATACTTGTTTCAGTATCACCCACCTGTAGTATGGTACCACATATATTACTGTTTCACTTTATACTGTAGTCTGGTGATAGATTTTCCTTTTGATACTGTGAAAACCATAACCTTCATATTTATCCTTCCTCCTTTCTGATGTCAGAGGAGGAAAATAGTAGTAAAACTCACCCATCATTCAGCAGATGAGAAAAGTCTAGACAGACTCTTGCTGCCCAAAGACACTAGTGCAAGATATCCCCACTAAATTAGCATTAGTTCCTATCTACTTCCCACACAGTATTAAAACAGAAAACTGAGGGGAAGAAGTAAGAATAAATTAGACAGGTACGTTTTCAAACTGAAAAACAAGAGAGTTCACACAAAGGAAACCAACGGATTAATCAGTGCTATTTTTTAACCACAGAAGAAGTTAATCTGTTAAACACTATCAACCTGATTGCCGATTTCTTTAGCAAAACTTAGTATGTTATTTTGTTCAGTTTTCTTCCATGCAAAACACCGTAGCATTGAAAAATCTAGCTGACATGAAGAAAGCAGACTCCACAATCTGTAAGATTGTAAAGTAGGTATGTTTATTCAGCGCTGGGCAGCACGGGGGGTAGTCCCACCAAAGTCGTGCGCACCGAGCAGCAATGTGTCTCTTCAATTTATACAAACAAATATTACATATACATTAGATTTCCCAATACACCTATACATATGTATCTATCCTCATTGCATAGCAAAATCAGTTCCGAGAAATAATTTCCATATTATAATTAGTTCCAAGAAGTAATTTCCATAGACTCCTCCCAGTTGCACTTGTGCAGTGCCTCCTAGTGGTGGTCATCGGGGGTCCCAAGATGAAGTCCCATCCTCTTCATCATGGTGTCCACTGATTGACCTTTGTTTCTGCGCAAACTCAGTTCTCTCCTGGCTCCCATCCATACAGCAGGGTCAGTCTTGACCGGTTCTAGGCGACTCCCAGCCCCTATCAGGAACTAACCCCTTT